>Ga0265297_10000686_pt1 | contig 94393 bp, 85 predicted proteins | sample Munlanlwell13791_FD_192502 | JGI IMG/M metagenome (GOLD analysis project Ga0265297, IMG submission 192502) | Leachate microbial communities from a municipal landfill in Southern Ontario, Canada - Leachate well 137-91 | ecosystem: Engineered > Solid waste > Landfill > Unclassified | place... | reverse complement strand
CAAACGAGTCCATTGCGCTTTCCAAAACAAGCTTTCTCCGCTACAATTCATCATGTCATTGTCGCCTAGCCAATTTAACAACCTTAATTTGCCCCAAGAGTGCAAAACAGGGTGGACTTATACATTTTAAAGTTTTTTTTTTCTTTAAAGAGTATAATTAAAATATACGAAATTTAATTCCCATATATTTTTATCAACTAGCAACTTAAAACAAAAAAATGTCTCCAAGAACAGTTACTAAAACAAAAAATCTTACCAAGACCATCACGCTCATCGCTGTTGGTGTTGGTGTTATTGGCGCGGGTATAGCTATGGCTATATTTTATTTTTACCGTGCTCCCAAAAGCTTAGACCAATTGTATTATGAAAATTTAAACGCCTGTCTTTGCGGTAATGGTAAAACAGAAAGACCTTATGAGCAATGTGATGACGGAAATCGTGTTGCCGGTGATGGTTGTGGTGTTAATTGCACGGTAGAAACCAAGGTGTTATTTGATGGTAAAAAAATAAATAGTTGTGATAGTTTTAGTATGCGTAATGCTGCTGGTTGGAGTGTACTTAAAATTGGTTCTCGCAGTCATAAGATTGCTTATACTGCGTCTAGCCCTGAAGATGGTTCTGAAGCGAAGGGAGTTTTGCTTTTAGACAGCGAAGATCGTCGCGAGCCAATATTTGAGGGCAGGGTGATAACCATAGACAACACTAAATTTACTTTAACGCATGGAACGGAAACGCTAGTCGGAAGAATTGGCGATGAGGATAACCAATGGTATTCTTCGGATCTTGTTATAAGATTAGGAGATAATCGTCGATGTGAATATAAGGCCTGCAACGCCCCCAAAACAACCGTCACCATTAAATCGAACGGGTTTTTAGCTGATGGTGGTCCGCATTTAGCTAAAGAATTATTAATTGCTGGCACGCTAGGCGCCAAGTTTGCAACTTTTTACCCTGAAAATAGCAATAGCAGTAAAGTTGTCAAAGTTAACCAGTTACAATTGAATGTTTTTGGTAATGCGAAATTATTTAAAAATACGAAAATTTGTTATCCAACAGAAAACCAAAAAGGTACCTGCCAGTTTTTTGACATACCAAGTTGCAATACGGACAATAGTCTGTTGAAAAGTTGCGCCGTTGGCATTAATCTCTCAAGCCCGCTTGTTATAGAAAAGCGCGGTTACAATGGCGTGCCAGTTTTGACAATAGCTGGCGATATCGTAGATGATGCTAAAGCTAGCAAAGACACCAATAAATTCAAATTTGAACTTTTGACCAAAGACCAAACCCCAGAAGGCGGATCAAAATTAGAACTAGCCATCCAAGACATTAATAGTCCAAAAGGCGAAACTGTTTTTGTCACCAAAAATTGGGGCGAGGCAGAAGGACCCATTGTGGCGGTTATGGACAATACGTTTAAATATCCCTCCATTACACTTAACCAGCTACCAGCCACTGTTGTTGGCGGAAATACCAAAACCAAGGTCGCCAGCTTGTCAATTAGTAATCTTTTTTATCCCGAGGGCGGTTTTCCTTATACGGACATAGAACGCCTCGTGATTAACCTTAGGAATCAAAGTGCATCTAACAAAAAATGCTTTGGAGACAGTATTAATTGGTCGGTAGTTGTTCCCGAGAGCGGTGGTACAAAGCCAGACGGTAGCCGCGGCGAACCCTTTAACCATTCTTTTACTACCACACTTAAAAATAATGCAATAAATTTAATTCCCAATGAGCCATTAGTACTATTTGGATACAACGCGCGTAATTATACTGTAGATGTATTTGTCGACACTACTTGTATAAATGACCCAGCGCGCTATAATAGTAAATCTGATAAAATTGCTTTTGATTTTTATCTAGACAATTCCTACGATTCTTCTTTCGTAGATAATTTATGGATTAGATTTCTTTTTGATGCGTTGTCAGATTGGATGGACAAAGACATTGCTTCTGGCGCACAACAAAGCTCCCCACCTGATAGTGGAATCAACAACCAAACAAATATTTACCACTGGGGCAGGTTCGGTATGGCAAAAAAGAGCTACAACACCGACGGCAACCTTCGTAGGGTAGTCGAGGTAGTCAAAGAAACTACCCCCACGCCCCCCGACAAATTCTCCATCAAATGTCCGGCTGGATATGAATTAATATCTAGTAGTAACGGTAATAACGCTACCAGCAACACGGTAAAAATGTGCCGCAATGAAAATTTTAGGATAGATGTATACCTTTTGCCAAAAGGTAGTTCAGCTCCAACCGATATGTTTAAAAATTATCCAGATGCGCATGAATTCTCCAGAAATGGTTTTAAGGGACAACTAGTTTGGAGCGATGAAAAGAAAGAACAACTTAAACTTTTCGCCACATACAATGTGCCTAGCACTGGTGCTAGCGCTAGCGCTAGCGAATACTATATAGCAGAAGCGGTCATAAACCAGGATAAATTAATTTCTGCTGGTTCTGGCGACTGGTTTGACGGGCTGGCTGAAGCTACGGAATTAATCAGACAAGTAATCAGCTCATTTAGTATCATAAAATAGCACACAGTCAAATATTCTGCTGTATATATCTCAAAATCGAGCCGACGACCATCGGCTCGGTTTTGCTTTCCCCGCGTTTTTCCGCTAAAATGTCAGCATGGTAAAAAAAGATAATTCTATTCTCTCCGGCCTCAACCCCGAACAGCTGGCGGCGGTGACCCACCCTACGGGACCGCTGGTGATTGTGGCGGGCGCGGGGACCGGTAAAACCACCGTTATCACCAAGCGTATCGCCTGGTTGATTGAGCAAAAACTGGCCTTGCCGGAAGAAATTTTGGCGGTGACTTTTACCGATAAAGCCGCCGGCGAGATGGAAGAGCGGGTGGACCGTCTTTTGCCTTATGGCTATGTGGATTTGTGGGTGCTGACTTTTCATAGTTTTTGCGAGCGCATTTTGCATCAGCACGCGCTAGAAATCGGTCTGCCGGCGGATTTTCGTCTTTGCAATGAAACCGAGCAGAACTTATTACTGCGCCAAAATTTTGACGCGCTGGATTTGGATTATTATCGTCCGTTGGGCAATCCCTACAAGTTTATTGAAGCGCTTATCAAGCACTTTTCGCGTTGCAAGGACGAATTAATTACTCCCGCGGATTATCTCAAATACGCGCGCGAAAAACGGGTGGTCTGGGAGCAATCCGCCGAACCCGAGTGGCAGCAAGAAGGTCAGCGGTTGGAAGAAATTGCCACGATTTATGACCATTACCAAAAATTACTTTTGCAAAATAGCGCGCTGGATTTCGGCGATTTGATCAATTATACTCTGCTCCTGTTTCAAACCCGCCCGCGCATTTTGGAACAATACCGCCGTCAATTTAAATTTATTTTAGTGGACGAGTTTCAAGATACTAATTACGCGCAATACGAATTGATTAAACTTTTGGCCGAGCCCGCCAATAATATCACGGTTTGTTTTGATGACGACCAAAGCATTTATAAATTTCGCGGGGCCTCGGTCAGCAATGTCTTACAATTTCAGCGCGACGTGCCGCATGCGCGCGAGGTCTGTCTCATTCGCAACTACCGCTCTTCGCAGGAGATTTTGGACCTGGCATATAATTTCATTCAGCTCAACAATCCCGACCGCTTGGAATGGGAGATGCGCCAAGCGGGACGCACCGAGGCCGAATTCAGCAAAAAACTTATTTCGCAAACCGAGCAAGTCGGCGAAGTCCAGTGCCGTCAATATCCAACTCTGGAAGCCGAAGTGCGCGGCATTTTAGAAAAAATTATGTCTCTCAAGGCCGCCGACCCCGACCTCACTTGGAACGATTTCGCGATTTTGGCGCGCGCCAACAGTCAGACCGAGAACGCCATCCAAGGTCTGGAACAGGCGGGGATTCCCTACACTTTTTGGGCTTCCAGCGGGCTTTACAGCAAGCCGATTATCATGGATTTGGTCGCTTATCTGAAGGTCTTAACCGATTTTTATGACAGTCCGGCGGTTTATCGCGTGCTGGGCGCGCCAATTTTGGCGATGTCATGGGAGGATTTAACCACGCTCAATCATTGGGCCAGCCGTAAAAATATCTCGCTCTATCACGCTTTGCAAAATAGCGAAATTTTACCGCTTTTGAGCAACGAAGGTCGCCAAATCGCCGGTCGCTTTTTGAATCTGGCGGAAAAGCATAGTCCCAACATCAATCGCTTGCCTGTGACAAAAATCGCGCTGGATTTTCTGGACGATTCCGGCTATCTGCGCTGGTTGAGCCAACGCGAAGATGTGCAAGCCATAGAAAATGCCTCATGGCTGCAACAATTTTTCAAAAAAATGTCCGTCTTTGAACAGGCCAATCCACAAAATAAAACCGCCGCGCACTATTTGAAATTGCTGGATTTGACGCTGGATGCCGGTGACGCGGGTAGTTTGTCAATGGATGTCACCGAGGGTCCCGAATCCGTCAAAGTTATGACTATTCACGGCTCCAAGGGTCTGGAATTTAAATATGTTTTTTTACCCAATCTGGTGGACTTGCGTTTTCCAGCCATTGAACGCCACGACCCTATAGAAGTACCCGATGAATTGGCCAAAGAAATCGTGCCCCAAGGCAACGCGCATTTGGAAGAAGAACGCCGTTTGTTTTATGTGGCCGCCACGCGCGCCAAGACGGGTCTGTTTGGCAGTTGGAGTCCCGATTGCGGCGGTAAACGCCAACGCAAGCCCTCACGCTTTCTTTTTGAGGCGGGATTGCTGGATGCTGCCGTTCCAGTCGCTGCGCCCGTCGTCATTCCCGCGCAGGCGGGAATCTGCGAAACAAATAATGTCGGTTCATCCACAGATTCCGGACAGCCGCACTTGGGTACGGCTTCCGGAATGACAGAAAAACCCAGCCCCTTTGACGCGCTCAAGGCCTATCGCCGCCAGACCGATGAGGTCTTGGCCGCCACTTGGAAATTTATCCCGCCTGACAAATATAGTTTTACCCAGCTCAAGGCCTTTGAGACCTGTCCCCTGCAATACAAATTTCAGCATGTCTTGCATCTGCCGGTGCGCGGCAAGGGGCAATTCAGTTTTGGTAAAAGCATGCACGGGGCTTTGCAACAGATTTTTCAAAGTTTGATGCGCGAAAATTATCAATTGCCGGCCACGCTTGAACCATGGCAACAATTTTATCGCGAGAGCTGGATTGATGATTGGTATGCCAACAAAAACGATATGGATGTCTATTATGCCAAAGGTCTCAAAATCATCGGCGACCTATACGCGCAAATGAGCAAAACCGGTGTCCCTAGGACCAAATTTTTGGAATTGCCGTTTAACTTCAAAATAGGGGCATATACTATCAAAGGTGCCATTGACCGCGTGGACGAATTGCCCGATGGCTCGCTGGAAATTATTGACTACAAAACCGGCACCCCCAAAGATGAGCAAAAATTAGACGCCGAGGCCAAAGAACAGCTCTTGATTTATCAAATGGCGGCGCAACAAATCCTGCGTCAACCCGTCAGTCGCTTAACTTTCTTGTATCTGGATAATTTGGCCGCGCTGTCATTTTTGGGTGAGGGCAAACAGCTGGAAAAATTGCAAGAAAAGATTTTGACTAACATCGGGGCTTTAAATAAGGGGGATTTTACGCCGACTCCTAATCAGTTTGCCTGTAAATATTGCGATTTCAAGGATATTTGTGAGCATCGGGAACTGTAATTTTTTCCGTTATCCTGAGCACATTCGCTTCGCTCAGTGTAAACTCCGCCGAAGGATCTCTTTATAAAGTTATAAACAAGCTTGTTTTTGAAATTTTTGGTATAATATAAATAGCTTAATTTTATGTATGGGCAAAGATACGGAGACCTTGAATAAAATAATAAAGAGATATCGGCAAGTGGTGGCTCAAATCAAGGAATTGGACCGCCAACGCAGTCAGGAAATTGCTAGCTTGATTGAAGGGGAAAACGCCTCCAAAATTTTAGCGCTGGAAGAAGAAATCAAACGGCTGGACGCGGCGAACAATTTGATTCCGATTAATAATCAACACTAAAGATAAATAATATGGATTCATTCGCCGGCAATGCCGCACGAGAAATAGACATAGCAGAATTAGAAGCTCAAAAAAGGGCCGAAGTTGGTGCGGATAAAAAAGACGGCAATATTCAAGAAACAGCCGATGAATATGCCGGTAGAGTTATTAATTTTAAAGATATTCAGGCCGTTAGAAGTCGTGAAGCCTTTGAAAGTATTACCGCCGCGCATCCCGACAAACAACCAGGTATTGAAGATATCAACAACAAGTATCAACCGCAAATTGAAGAAGCTGCCAGCAGCGGAGTAGAAGATATCAAAAAATTGGCAGCCAAGCCGGAAGAAAATATTATTCATTTTCCGGAACAGCCAGCGGTGGAAAGTTTAACGGCCGAGCAGCCAGTAGAAAATTTAGCGGTCGAACAACCGTTGGAACAAACACCGATGACAGAACGCGTCAAGGATGTAGGGGCGCTAAATGAGGCCTATGCGGAGTATGACCAACAAGCTGGTAATAAGCGCGGCTTTTTGGATTTTCTGCACTTTTTAAAGACAGAAAAGCAACAAGAAAAAAATAATTATTTCGGGCTGGATTATAACGAAGCCGCGGATGAATACGCGCGGCATTATGACGAAAAAATAGCGGCTGAACAAGCGGATGCCTGGATGAAAAATGAGGAGGAAAAGAATAAAGTGGATATTAGAGAAGATGCGGCAGGGGTGATAAGGGGCGAGACCGTCGCTAATGAAAATTTGCAAAGAGCGCGGTATGAATTTGAAGACCAATATCAGGCCACCGAAGCCCCGGAAAAAGTTATGGCAGAATTTTCGGCGGTACCGGCGGCTGAACATATTTTTGAGACCAAGCCGGACGAAAAAACCGATACCAAAAAAGACCGCGCGCAGTTGGAGGCCGAGCACCAAGCGGCCTTGGTGGAATTTTTGGCGGCGAATAACGCGCTTGAAACGCTAGAAAAGCAAAATCCCGGCTTTAAAATAGAACAGCTTGCTGATTCCGGATCCAAATTATCAGACGAATTACGGACTGAGGCCGAACAGGCGATTAATATTTTTAATACTGAAAGAGATAAATTGTTTGCCGCGGCCGACAAGCTGGTCAAACACGGCCATAATTACAGCGACATGGCGAGATATATTATTGAAAATTGGAATAATCCGGTCGAAGAAATAAAAGTTCGCAATTATGAAAATGCTTTGGACATGTTTGTTTTTTTTGAAAAATTACTAGATGTTGATATCCCGACTGAGGATTTGGGAAATATGAAAACAATTTTAAGACAACGAATGTGGCGCTGGATTAGCGGGTTTAAATTAGAGACGCAGACGGGTCAAGGGGAAGTGGTACCATTCCCGGGCAGCGAAGTAGAAAATGCGGCGGAAAATTTGGAACAGCCGCAATATACGCGCGTGGAAAATCTATTATCTCAGACAAGCTTGGACCGCTTGGTGGCTGAGGCCAGAGCTAATGTTGAAAAAAGTGAAGCCAATGAAGATAATCCCGTGAAAGAAATTCATGCTGAATTGGAATATCTTTTAGCCAAAACCATACATGCCAAATTTGACAGTGACGACAATCCGGTTATTAATACTTTTTATAACGAAATCGGCGGTGCGGATAATGAATTAAAATTTATAAAAGCCGCAGTAAAAGAATTGTTGGGTGAAAAATCCACTGAAGACGAACAAGTTTTTAAACCGGTTGCCGGACAAGCCGAAATCCCCGAGGAATATAGCTTGGAGGACGAAGAGGATGAGAAGCTGATGGGTAAAAAGCCAGTAGATAGTAATGGAACAAAAACCGGAAGTACTCCGCCCGACAGTAGCACGCCGCCGAAGGAAAAGCCGGGGAAAAAGCCAAAGGGTGGCGCCGGTGGCGGTAGAAAAACACCGGAAGGACCCGAAAAACCGCCAACGGATGAAATAATAAAACAACAAATTGAAAATAATGCTCATCCGGCGGCCAAACGGCTGAAAGAAAAAATGATGTATTTTTTGGATATTGTTGAAAAATATCGTAAAAAAGAATTGTTAACCACGCCAAGAGAAAAAGAACGGCTGGCCAAGCAGATACAGCAGATGTTAACGCTATTATCAGTTGAGGCACAAGGGCAAGACCCTAAGAGCATAAAAGACCCGCTCGAAGCATTACAAGAACAGATAGAAAATTTAGGGGGCAATGGAGAAGAAGCGGGCAAAAAGATTATAGAACTATGTGAAAAATATTTAAATGATGTTTTTGGAGTTAAAAAAATGAATCAATTGGCTGAATCCGCTGAATTAGATTCAAGAATGAATGTGGTAGATTTTGTAGAAACAGCCGACAAAAATCTGGATGATCGAGTGGTTAAAGTTGTTTCCGCGGGTTATCAATACGCCGACTATTACAAAAAATACCAGACGACTGATTATAAAATTGAATTTGATAAAAAAGTAAAAGATTGGGAGAAAAAAATAAAACAGCTGCAGGATGATAAAAAATATGATGAATTTACAGAGGAATATAAAAAATATAGCGCGTGGACAAGAAGTCATGCGGTCTATGATGGAAATGAAGTAAGACCGTTTAATGTGGTTGTTTATAAATATTCCGAAGAATTATATCAGCAAGAAAAAAATAAAAAGCCGGAAGACAACGACAACGATGAAGAAAATGAAAATGATGTAGAACTTACTCAAGAGGCCCAAGATTTATTGGATAAAATCGATTCAGAAGGTTCTATCCCTGCGTTTGTGACTAAAAATTTGAAAAAAATTGCCGAGGACAATGATATAAAAGTGACTAAAGATACCACAGCCGATGAGATTATTGATAAATTAAGAGAAAAGCAAGGAACAAAGCCCAAAAAGAATCCCGAGCCGAAACCCGAGCCCAAAAAAGAACCGACCGAAAGTGAAAAGAGAGAAAAAGAAAAAGAAATTTTTAACGCTATTTTGGGTTGGGCAGAAACAGAAGTCCCAATAGAGGAAGACCTGGCCACGGAGACGCGCACTAAAGAAGGAACAGGAAAAAAAGCAAATGGCAAAGAAGAGAAACAAATAGAAATTAAATACAATGTGCTAACAGGAAAGACCGTTGGCGGAAATCCATCGAAATTTTGGGATTTTCTAGAAAAACATGGCTATTTGAACGACGACCTAAAGACACAAATGGGCATGTATAAATTTTTGGTAGGATTTAACAGCTTTACTGCCAGCAACAAAAAAATACTGTTACGAGTGGATACAGGCATAATAAACGGAGCAGGTGCACAATCTGTGCGTTGTAGTATTAAGAAAAAAGAGATTGTGCCAGAAGAAAAAAAACCGGAAGACACAACAAAGAAAGACGAAAAGGAAAAAGAAGGAACCAAAGGGCCGGAAAAACCTCCAACAAAAGATGCTGACGAAATAGGTAAAAGAGTTAACGAATCCAGAAAACCTGAAGAACCAAAAAAACCCGAAAAAGAACTGACCGAGGAAGAAAAAGAAGCATATGTGGAAAAAGCCGGCGAGCTGACTGAAAAATGGTTTGAGGTAAAGGAAAAGAAAAAGATTAAAAAAGAATATGAAGAAAGTAACGCCAAAGAGATAATAAGCCGTCCGCCTCCGGTGGTTACTGGAGCTCCTGAGAAGTGGTTTAACAAAGTTATAACCGGCGCTAAAAATGTTAAAAACGCGGTAGAGAATGCTAAAGTCAGGGTTGATAATTTTCTTGATTTAAGCGGCAATGTTTCTTTGCACTTGTTTAGCAATTGGATCAATATGGCGTTCAAAGAGGCCGTAGTTTTCGATCCAAAAACAAACGAGGGCAAACACTATGGAATTTTAGGGAAGATGGGCCTGAAAAAAATGGAATTTGATGAAATGAAAACCGCGCAAGATTTTGGCCGAATTTATGACGGGCTTTGGCGTAAGTATCATTTATTCTGGCGAGATACATATAATGAAAAGATTAAAGCGTTGGATACACAATTAGAAGAACTAAAAAAACAAGCATCAACTGACAAAAATTATACAGAAACTAAAAAACTTGAGACCAAAATCGGAAAGCTTTACGGCCAGTATAATGTCCATGAAGATAAAATTATAAATAGGCATGAAGCCAGAATCCACAAGCGTTGTAAAAATGTTTACGATGTGATAGAGGCCACCACCGTGCGATTAGAACAGGATGTTGAGCCGAAATTGAAAAAATACAAAAATATTTGGAAAAAAGGAAACAATGTTTTGGCGGCTGAGATAGCTACGCTCAAAGATGAGCAAAAAAAGCGGGTGGAAGACCTTGCGAAGGAGGACAATCCTAGAGAAATAATAGCCGCTGAGACGGAAGAGCTTTTGGCTGACAAAATCAACAAGCTAAATAAAATAACCGAACAAAAGGAAGAAGCGGAAATAAATTTTCAACAGGCGGATTACGCGCTTAATGGTAAATCTGAAATATCCGAGGGTAGGAGCACGACCCTCAAGGGAGAAATTGCCGATTTGGTGGGTCAAAAAACAAGATTAGAGGCGGATAATAAAACCAATACTAGCACCAAAAAGACCGAAAAAATCAGAGAAATTAGCGATAAAATCGAAAAAGATCGTCAGGAACTTAAGGATTTGGAACTTGGATGTCAAAATAAGTCCATGGAATATCGGTTGGCTAATGAATTATTAAATGGTAGAAAAGAAGTAACCGATAATAAAGAACAGACCCTCAACGATGCCATTGATAAATTAGGAAGTGAAAAGCAAATTTTAGAGACGGCCAATTTCCCCGCGGCCACCCCTGAAAGGACAAAAAAGATAAAAGAAATCAGCGAAGAGATAGAAAGAAATCGTTTTGAACTCAAGGCGCTGGAACATGACTATCGCGTCAAGGCCTTGGACTATAGATCCGCGGACGAATTATTGAATGGTAGAGAAGCGGCCACGGAAAATAATCGAGATATTCTTACCAAGTCAATTGCTGAATTAACGAAGCAAAAAGATGACTTGGAAAGTATAAACGATAAGGACTCAACCCCTGATAGAACTGCCAAACTGCAAGAAGTCAGCGACGAGCTGGCAAAAAATCGCCGCGACTTGAAGGTGTTAGAAGATGATTATCAAATTAAGGCGCTAGAGTATGGAAAAGCGGATGAGCTATTGAACGGTAGGAAAGAAATGACTGAAAGTAAGCGCGATACCTTGGTTAAGGCGATTGATGAGCTGAGTATTAAAAAAGAAGAGCTAGAAGAAATCAACCAAAAGAATTCCACCAAGGAAGACAGCGATAGAATAAAAGAAATCAGTGATGAAATAGCTACCAATCGTTTTAAGCTTAAAACGCTGGAAAATGACTATAATGCTAAATCATTGGATTTTAAAAAAGCGAATGATTTGTTAAACAGTGAAAGACCCACTATTGAGGCCGCTATTACTAATTTTGAGGCGAGAAAAGTGGTTTTAGAGCAAGAAGAAGAAACCGGTCTGAAAGCGGATCCAGCGAGAATCGCCGAATTGAAAACAATCAGCAATGACTTGGCAAAAAATCGGCGCAGATTGAAACAATTGGAAGATGACCGTCGCGTCAAACTTTTGAAATATACACAGGCCGGGTATTTGTTATATGATAAACAGCCGGCCGTGAAAGGTCTAGGTGAGAGAATCAAAGAAGAAAATGCCGAGTTAGAAATAGAAAAAGAGAACTTAATTGCCGAACTCAGAGACAGTAATGTGGATATTGAGAAAGACGATCGGCTGAAGAAAATTAATGACAAAATAGAGGCCAATCATCGCAATTTAAAGGAAAAGGAAGACGATTGCCACAATAAATTGCTGAGCTATAAACAAGCCGATTATTTGTTGTATGAAAACCAGCCACAAGTAGAGGGCAAACGGGATGTAATTAATCGAGAGATTACCGAATTAGAGACGAAACAAGAAGAACTAAAAAAGAAGTTCGAAAAGCTACCGCTCAATGGCCAAATTCCTGACCAATTAGAAGAGATCGCCAATAAGATAGCAAGAAAACGGTTAGAACTTAAGGACGCGGAAAACGCTCGCCGCGATAAATATTTGGATTATCAAAAAATAAATAATGAATTATATGACAAACAACCGGCGGTAGAGGGCAAAAAGGTTATTATTGAGAGAGAAATTGCTGTGCTAGAAATAGAACAAAGCCGTCTGGAAGGCGAACTCAAAAAAGATCCGGCCGATGCTGAGAAAAAGAATCAGTTGGAAAAAGTTGAAGAAAAGATAGCGGCGTATTATCATGATATAAAGTTTTTGGAAGATGACTGTCGCGATAAGTTTTTGGCTTATAAGCAGTCATATACATTCTTGAACGAAAAACAGCCGGCGATCAAGGGTAAAAAAGAAATCAACAATGAAAAAATTGCCGAGCTGGAAGAAGAGCAGAAAAAAATCAGAGCAGAATTTAAAGGTAAAGAAAATCCATCAGGTGAGAAAGCTGAGCGCCTGAAGGAAATTATCAAAGATATGGCGGGTTATCTGCAGGAAATCAAGAGCATGGAAATGGATTGCCGCACCAAAAAAGAAAAATACGCGCAGAAACAAGCCAGATTTGACGAAATTGAACCGGCCTTGCAGGCCGAAGTAACCGAGTTAGAAAAAATGGTCTATGATTTGCGTTGGGATTGGTCGCCGGAAGATGCAGATAAATTTATTAAAAAATTTACCGATTTGAAGTACAAAGAAATTCTAGAGAAAGAACTAGAGCTACAACGCAATACTGCCGCTTTGAATGAAGTGATAGAAATGGAAGATTTGATTTATCGGCGCATCAGACCTTGGATTGCCCTAGCTATGCATTACTATATGTTGGGAGATTTTAAGCCCGAAGAAGATAAAGAAGTGCCGGGCCTTTTAGTCCGCCATGCTTTACGCAAGGAGCGCGAAAAAGATAGTACAGATATTAATTAACTCTTAACCACAAAATTATGACCGACGAAAATTCCAATCAATCCGACCAAGATACAGACCTCAATATAGACGATTTTGAAAAAGACATGGAAGAAATTGACCAGGCCTTGATTAAATTTGACGATGACGAGGCCTTGCTATCCAATATGGAAGCGGCGGCGCGGCAAGATATTGGGCATGAGATGAACGAAATGCGCGCGGAAAATGACGAGTTTGTGAAAGAAATTGAAAAAATCAGCGCTGAGGATGATGATGAAAACATCAGTAGTCCCGTCGTTTAGCCGGCCGGGTATTTTCAAATTTATTTTTTACTTTAAATCATATCTATGACCCTCAAAAAGTATCTCATTTTAATGTCAGCCGCCACCCTCGTTAGTTTGGCAATTTTGGCGACCATTGTCTTTTATCTGAGTCCGCAAGAGGCCGGTTGGTGGGGTTTGACCCTGTTTTATGTCAGTTTATTTCTGACTTTGTTGGGGATTTTTGCCTTGCTGGGCTTTATTTTGCGGGTTTGGCTGACCAGCGCGCCGGTTTTTCAACAAGTGGGGGTGGCCTTTCGTCAGGCGGCTTGGTTTGCAATTTTGGTGGTTTTTGGTTTAATATTACAAAGCTACGGTTGGCTGAATTGGTGGGTGACGCTTTTAATGGTCTTACTGCTATCAGCCATAGAAGCCGGATTTTTATATGTTTGGAAAAGAGCTAGATAATTAAAGATATCAATCGCTATGGCTAACAATTCAGGTGACGCGTATCAAAAAAAACAGCGCGACTTGCCGGCCGCCGCGCAGGCCTTATCGCCGACCTTGCCGCCGGACTTTGACCCGACCCTGCCGGGCGGACTTTTTCGGCGCGGGCATTTGCATCCGCTGACGCAATTTTTCAACAAGTTGGAGGGGGTCTTTTTGTCTATGGGTTTTGAGGTTTTGGATGGTCGGGAAGTAGAAAGCGAGCTTTTCAACTTTGATTTGCTCAATGTACCCAAAGACCATCCCGCGCGCGACGCTCACGACACTTTTTGGGTTTCCAATCAGGGGAACAAGGCCGTTTTGCGCACCCATACTTCGCCTATGCAAGTGCGTGCCATGCAAACCCGCAAGCCGCCAGTGCGCCTGATTGTGCCGGGCAAGGTCTTTCGCCACGAAGCCACCGATGCCAGCCACGAAACGACTTTTTATCAGTGTGAGGGCTTGGTGATTGATGAAAATATCGGTTTGCGCGACTTGATGGGAACGATTCGCGGGGCTTTGAGCGCCATTTTTGAAAAAGATGTCAAAGTCCGCATCCGGCCGTCATTTTTTCCCTTTGTAGAGCCGGGCGTGGAAGTGGATATGTCTTGCTTGCTCTGCGGCGGGTCTGGCTGTCCGGTCTGCAAACAAAAGGGCTGGGTGGAAATGCTCGGCGCGGGTATGGTGCATCCCAAAGTGCTGGAAAATATGGGCGTGGATGCGCAAAAATATTCCGGCTTTGCTTTTGGCATCGGCATTGACCGCTTGGCTATGGCTTACTATGGCATTGACGACGTGCGCTTGTTTCATAGCGGCGATTTAAGATTTATCAGACAATTTTAAAGTAAAAAAATGGAGCGTTTCCCAAATATTCAAAGAGCGGCCGTGGATGAAGCGGCTGGCATGTTAGAAAGCCAAATCTTGTTTAAAAAAATTTATGACAGTGAAGTTGGCGGTAGCCATGCTGAACATATTCGTTCAGAATTTTTAGGCGCGCCGGAAAAGGATTTAATTAAACAATGGTTGGCAATCAAAGATCGTGATTGGAGAAATTTACCGCGAGAGCTGATGGATTTAAATGAGCTAAAATCTTTTGCGATTAATTTGTCCGCGTACCAAAAAGAGTATCCCGCACGGTCAGACCAGACCGAGCCCGCAGGTACGCGCGGCCATTTGACGGGGCTATTAAATAATTGGTTGCTCGGTGTGGTTGGCTACTTACAAATTAAATTTTCTGATTTAGATTTTCAATTACCTGGTACAGATTTAGTTTCTGGCAAGAGGCACTCTAATTAAATAAATAATAAATATGCGACTATCATATAACTGGCTCAAGGACTTCGTCAAAATTGATTTAACCCCTGCGCAGCTGGCCGACAAGTTGACCATGCTGGGTTTTGAAATTGAAAAAATAGAGGGCGCGGTAGCATGTCCGGCGGGTGTGGTAGTCGGGCAAATTAAAGAGGTCTTACCGCATCCCAACGCCGACCGTTTGCGGATTACCAAGGTGGATGTGGGTGGCGAGATTTTAAAAATTGTTTGCGGCGCGCCCAATATCGCGGTTGGCCAGAAAGTACCGGTGGCCCTTGTGGGTGCCAAATTAACTGCCGGCGGGCAGACCATAGAAATTAAGGCCAGTGTGATTCGCGGCGAGAGTTCCGACGGCATGCTCTGCGCGGCCGATGAATTGGGTTTGGGGGATGACCATACCGGCATTATGATTCTGGATGAAAAAGCCACGCTCGGCCGGCCGTTGGCTGAAGGATTAGATTCGCCCCGATGCGCTTCGCGATCGGGGTCGCCCTGCGGGCGAGACGGCGGTGACGCGGTTTACGAATTTGATGTGCCGGCCAATCGCGGCGATGTCTGGTCGCATTTGGGAATGGCGCGCGAAGTGGCCGCGGTTTTGAACCAAAAAATAAAATTTAAAATTCCAGCCGTTGATTATCTTGACAAAAATAATGCCTTGCATGTCAAAATTTCGGCGCCGGAACTTTGTCCGAAATATCTGGCGCGGGTGATCGGTAATTTGAAAATTAAGCCCTCGCCCAAATGGTTACAAGAAAGATTGCAGGCCTGCGGCGTGCGTTCGATTAATAATGTAGTGGATGTCACCAATTATGTGATGTTGGAAGTGGGCCAGCCCTTGCATGCCTTTGACCGGCGGCTGATTGAGGGTGATACCATTGAAGTGCGCACGGCGCATGAGGGTGAGAAAATGATGACGCTGGATGAAAAAGAACGGCTGTTAACCACTGAAATGCTTTTGATTACCAATGGTAAAAAGCCGCTGGCCTTGGCGGGCATTATGGGCGGTGAAGATAGCGGTATTAAAGACGATACTACGGAAATTGTGCTGGAGTCGGCGCAATTTAATCGGGTTAATATTCTCAAGACCTCGCGCGCGCTCGGCCTGCGCTCCGAGAGTTCTTCCCGTTTTGAACGCGGGATTGACTGGCAGGTCTCCGAGTTGGCTTTGGCGCGCGCTACTCAGCTGCTGACCAAATTAGCGGGCGGAGAGGTGCGGCAGACGGTTGAAGTGGGGGCGGACGGATGTGCTACGCAATGTGGCCCGATGTGTTGTGCGGGTGGGGCGGACGGATGTGCCACACAAGGCGCGGAGGGTGGCCATAAACTAGAATTGTCTATGTCCTTGTTGCAAAAATTATTAGGTATTGCGATCGGCGCGAGCGAGGCGGCCGGCTATTTGAAGCGCTTGGGCTTTGAAATTTTGTCTAAAAATAAAAATGGTCTGTCGGTGGGCGTGCCTAGCTGGCGGCAAGATATTCTAGCGCCGGTGGACTTAGTGGAAGAAGTGGGACGGCTCTATGGCTATGAAAAATTTGAGCCGCGCAATTTGGTCCAGGAATTGTGCCCACTATCCGCGCCGCGTTGGTATCAATTGCGCGCGGCCGTGCGGCGGACTTTGGTCAGTTGTGGTTTTGACGAGGTCTATAATTATTCTTTCAATGGCGCGGAAAATCCGGCAGCGGCGGTGGAGGTCTTAAACCCGCTCAATCCAGAGCAAAAATATCTGCGCACCGATTTGTCCGTGCGTTTGCGGGAAAATTTGGAATTGAATTTGCGCAATTTTGACCAAGTCGCCATTTTTGAAATCGGACGCGTCTTTGAGTCCAACGCCGAGGAGTTGCCCGTTGAAAAAGTTAAATTGGGTCTGGCAGTCGGCGGCTATGGTAAGTTAAAAGAAAATTTCGCGGTTTTGAAAAGCGCGCTGGACATTTTGCGGAGTGCCTGGCCGGTGGACGAAGAGGTCTGGGGGCGGGCGCTGAATTTGGATAATTTAAAAGTGGGGGATAAGGGTCTGCTCTGGGAAATTGATTTGGATTTGTTGGCCACCGCCACGCCGAATAAGCCGCGTTATCAAACCACCAGCCAATATCCGCTAGTTAATCGCGATTTGGCCATAGTTATTCCCAAAACCGCGCGTTACGCGGAGATTCAAAAAACAATTTTGTCTTGTGACCCGCTTATTCGCCGTGCGGAGTTGTTTGATGTCTTTGAACATGAAAAAATCGGCGCTGACAAACGCAGCTTGGCCCTTCACTTGTCTTTTCAAGCATCTGACCATACACTGACCATGGAAGAGGCCGAGACCGTCTTCGCGCGCATTTTGGCGCGGCTCAAAGCTGATTTTGGGGCGGAGATAAGGGGGTAAAATATGGGCTTAAAACAAGGCGCCGGCAGCCATATTTTTGGCTTGCGGCGGACATTATTTTATGCTATTATAAGAGCATAATTAAGTGACATTTTCCATATGGTGACGACAAAAAAGACCGCGCCCAAAGAGAGTTACGGCGCGGATAGTATTACGGTTTTAGAGGGTTTGGAGCCGGTGCGCAAACGGCCAGCCATGTATATCGGCAGTACGGGCGTACACGGCCTGCATCATTTGATTTGGGAGGTGATTGATAACTCCATTGACGAGGCCTTGGGCGGATATTGTGATGAAATTAAAGTGGAGCTCTTGCCCGGCCATCGTATCAGGGTCACTGATAACGGCCGCGGTATTCCAGTGGACAAACACAAAAGCACCGGTCAATCGGCGCTGGAAATTGTTTTGACCAAATTACATGCTGGCGGCAAATTTGATAACAATAGTTACAAGGTTTCAGGCGGCTTGCATGGGGTGGGTGTGTCTTGCGTTAACGCGCTTTCCAATTATTTACGCGCTGAAGTGCGGCGCGACGGCAAACTTTATGCCCAAGAATTTAAACGCGGCGCCTCGCAGGGCAATGTCAAAGTCGTAGGTAAGGCCGAAGGCACCGGCACCAGCATTTTGTTTGAACCGGATGACAGCATTTTTGAAACGGTGGAGTTCAACTGGAAAACCATTGTCTCGCATTTACGCCAGCAAGCCCATTTAACCAAGGGCGTGAAAATCATTGGTGTTGACCGCAGTGATGAAAAGCAACCGCGCGGTTATAGTTTTTATTTTGATGGCGGTATTATGTCGTTTGTGCGACATTTAAATCGCGCGGCTCAGATCAAAAATGAAACGATTTTTTATGTGCAAAAAAGAGTAGAGGATATAGAAGTGGAAGTGGCTTTGCAATATACAGAGGAATATAAAGAAACCGTGCTGGGTTTCGCCAACAATATCTTTACGGCCGAGGGTGGCACCCATATTTCCGGTTTTCGCTCAGGTCTGACGCGGGTTTTGAATACTTACGCGCGCAAGAAGGGCTATCTTAAAGAAAAAGATGAAAATTTATCGGGTGAAGATGTTAAAGAGGGTTTGACGGCCATTATCAGTTTAAAAATCGGCGAACCGCAGTTTGAAGGTCAGACCAAGTCCAAATTGGGTAATACCGAGGCGCGGCCGGCAGTAGAAAATGTTTTCGGCGAGGCCTTCGCGGAATTTTTGGAAGAAAATCCCAAAGATGCCGAGGCCATTTGTCAAAAAATTCTCTTGGCCTCGCGCGCCCGTCAGGCCGCCAAAAACGCACGGGAGACCATTTTGCGCAAAGGTGTTTTGGAGGGTTTGTCTTTGCCCGGCAAGCTGGCAGATTGTTCTTCGCGCAGTCCCGAGGATAGCGAAATATATATTGTAGAGGGTGATTCCGCCGGTGGTAGTGCCAAACAGGGTCGCGACCGCGGGTATCAGGCGATTTTGCCGTTGCGGGGTAAGATTTTGAATGTGGAACGCTCGCGGCTAGATAAAATGCTGGCCAACAACGAAATCAAGTCACTGATTATTGCCATGGGCACCAGTATCGGCGAAAGCTTTGATATAGAAAAATTGCGCTATCATAAAATCATCATCATGACCGATGCCGATGTGGATGGCGCGCATATTCGGACATTGCTTTTGACTTTCTTTTATCGTTATTTCGTGGATTTGATTCACGGCGGCTATATTTATATCGCTCAGCCGCCGCTTTATCGCATAGAAAAAAATCGCAAAGCCCAATATGCTTTTTCCGATGATGAACTGACCAAAATTTTGGCCGAAATGAATGTGGATAAAAAAGATATTAAAGTTGTTGAACCCGAGGAAGAGGCGGCCTTGGCGCTGGCTGAAGGTGAGATGGGTGAGGCGGAGATGGGGGAGACGGCCGAGGGTGGTTCTGAAAAACAAGTAGAAGCGCGCAAATCGGGCATCATTGTCCAGCGCTACAAAGGTCTGGGAGAAATGAATCCTAGCCAGCTCTGGGAAACCACTATGGACCCGGCTGGACGGGTTTTGAAACGGGTGATGATAGAGGATGTGGAAAAAGCCGATGAAATCTTTGATATTTTGATGGGCAGTGATGTGGTGCCGCGCAAAAAATTCATCCAGACCCATGCCAAGAGTGTTCGAAATCTGGATATTTAGCGGGTTTTCTCAATTAAATCTGACTTCCCCTATGCTATTGCTTTATTTTTATCTTTGATATATAATACTTGGTAGATGGCCTGCGGGTCATTTTAAGATAGAATTAATTAAACAGAGTATATGTGGCAGAAATTAGTCCAATATCTCAAGGATTCCAAAAGTGAATTAAAGAAAGTCAGTTGGCTGACACGCAAAGATGTCACCCGCCATACTATTTTGGTAGTCGGCATCAGTTTGGGCGTGGCTTTTTTTCTGGGCATTTTTGACTTTGTCTTTTCGGCCTTGATGAGTAATATCGTTAAATAAACAATATTTTTAGCATAAATTATGCCTAAACAAATTTTAGACCAAAGTTGCCGCTGGTATGCCATTCACACCTATTCCGGGTATGAGGACAATGTCAAGCGCAGTTTGGAACAGAGAATTGAATCCATGGGCATGGAAGATAAGATTTTTGAGGTTTTGGTGCCGACGGAAAAGAAAATCAAAATCAAAAACGGCAAACGCCGCATTATTACTGAAAAGATTTTTCCGGGCTATGTTTTGGTTCGTATGGTGGTGGCTGATGATTCATGGTATGTGGTGCGCAATACGCCTAGCGTGACCGGCTTTATCGGGACCAGCACGACCCCGACGCCTTTATCAGAGGAAGAAGTGCGTACATTAAAAGAGCGCATGGGTGTGGAAGAGCCGAAATACAAAATTGATGTGGCCGAGGGCGACTTGGTGCGCATTACCGAAGGACCGTTCAAAAACTTTGAAGGCAAGATTTCCGCCATTGACGAAGCCAAAGGTAAAATAGAAGTGATGATTGACCTCTTTGGTCGCGAGACCCCCGCTGAATTGGATTTTCTGCAAATTAAAAAGGCCTAATTAAAAAATAAGTAAGGAATAAACGCTATGAAAAAGATAACCAAAAAAATCAAACTGCAAGTCAAGGCCGGTCAAGCTAACCCGGCGCCTCCAATCGGACCTATTTTGGGTCAGAACGGTTTAAACATCCAAGAATTTTGCACCAAGTTCAATGACATGACTCGCGATAAAATGGGCGATGTCATTCCAGTGGAAATTACTGTTTATGAAGACCGTACCTTTGATTTTATTTGCAAGACCCCGCCAGCTGGCGAGCTATTGAAAAAAATCGCCAAAATTTCCAAGGGTTCAGCCAAGCCGTTGCAAGAAAAAGTTGCCAAAATCACTCGCGCGCAATTGCGTGAAGTGGCAGAAATGAAGATGCCGGATTTAAATACCACCGATGTGGAGATGGCTATGAGAATTATTGAGGGCACCGCTAGACAAGCCGGGATTCAAATTGTGGATTAAGTTTTAAAAGTAAAAGATAAAGAATATGGAAATTGATAAAAATAAAATTTACGGGCTGGAAGAGGCCTTGGAGGCGATGAAAGCTACACCGGCCGCCAAGTTTGATGAATCGGTGGAAATTCATGTGCGTTTGGGTATCAATCCGAAAAAGACCGAACAAAATGTCAAAGGCAGCGTGGTCTTGCCTCATGGCACTGGTAAAACCAAGCGTGTGGCCGCTTTTGTGGCCGAAAGCAAAATCAAAGAGGCCAAAGATGCCGGCGCCGATGTAGTGGGCGGCATTGAATTGATTGAAGAAATCAAAAAATCTGGCAAATGCGATTTTGATGTCGCGGTGGCCGAGCCGGATATTATGAAAGATATGGCGCAAATTGCCAGGGTTTTGGGACCACGCGGTTTGATGCCTTCGCCAAAAAATGAAACCGTCACCAAGGATATTGCCAGAGTAATTGGCGAGGTTAAGGGCGGTAAGGTGAGCTTTAAAAATGACGATTCGGGCAATCTGCATCAAGTGGTTGGCAAACTGTCTTGGGACGCGGCCAAATTGAACGAAAATATTACCGCTTTCTTGGACACCCTGAAAAAGTTGCGGCCAGCCGGTGTGAAGGGTAGTTTTGTCAAAGCCATTACTATCTGCTCTTCTATGGGCAAGGGCATTAATATCGCCGTCTAAAATATCAAAACACTAAAATAGCGCCCGAAAGATATCCACAGGCCGCCTCAAAAGGGCGGTTTTGTGTTATGGACTTAAGTCCTGCTGGCTGTTAAAATACTCCAGTAGAGTTCCAGACCTCTTGGTAAAAATTAACGCCTACAAAAATGGAAAAACAAAACCCTGGTTTTTTGGTGGTGGTTGGCGGAGTTGATGGCTCGGGCAAGAGCACCCAAGTCAATCTTATTTTACAACGGTTGTTGGCGAGCGGTCGGCGGGCGGCGTTGATTCATTTTCCAAATTATAATTCACCCACGGGGGAGTTTATCAAAAAAGAATATCTGGGCGGGAACTTGGGAACACTGGCGGAAGTGGGAGCTTATCCGGCTTCTTTGTTATACGCGCTGGATCGTTGGGCAGCCGGTAAAAAAATCAAAGAAATGTTGGCCGAGGGCTTTGTAGTTATGCTCGACCGTTATGTAGAGTCAAACCTGGCTTTCCAAGGCGGAAAAATCGACGAGCCGGACGCACGCCATGAATTTTATGAACGGATAGAAAATTTGGAATATGAGTGGTTAAAAATTCCGCGCCCCGATTTAAACTTAATTTTGCATATTTCAGCGCAGACCTCGGCTATGTTGCGCGGTAAACGATATCAAGAACAGTTGCTGGATATAGCCGATGCTGGAAAACCAGCTGTGGATATTCACGAAGCCGACTTGGTTTATTTAAAAAAAATTGAACAGATTTATTTGGAAATCGCCGCGCGGCCCCATTACAAACTTTTGGAGTGCGAGCAAGGCGGGCAGTTGCTATCTATTGAGGCCATCAACGAGATGATTTGGGGGGAGATACAGAAGATTTTGGGGTAAAAAACTATTTTGTATTATATGCAAATCAGCTTATCTTTAAATTTAAAACTATGCGGGGCAAACTAATCGCGATTGAAGGAGGCGACGGTTCGGGCAAGACCGTCCAAAAAGAACGGCTCTTAAAACGGCTGCAATTGGCGGGACAGCCGGCCTTGGGAGTGGATTTTCCGCGCAAATTGGAAATCAGCGGGCAATTGATTCGCGAGTATTTGAACGGTACTTTCGGGTTGCTGGCGGAGGTGGGAGCGTATCCGGCTTCGCTTTTGTATGCCTTTGACCGCTGGGTGGCGGCGCGGGTTTTGAACACCCAATTGGCAGGTGGCACCAGCGTGGTGGCCAATCGTTATACGGGGTCAAATTTGGCGCATCAAGGAGCCAAGATTATTGACGACGCGCAGAGGCAAGAGTTTTTCGCTTGGACGGAGGACTTGGAATTTAACAAATTAAAAATACCGCCACCGGATTTGAATCTGATTCTGCATGTGCCGGCAGAGATGGCTTATGAACTGGTGGGTCAAAAGCGCGAACGCGACAGTTTATCCGGCAAAAAACGCGATATTCACGAAACCGACTTGGGTTATTTGAAGGCCACGGAAAAAGTTTATTTAGAATTGTCCGCGCGGCCGAATTATCAGATTATAGAATGCGCGCCGGAGGGCAAATTGTTGTCGGAGGAAGAAATAGGGGAGATGGTTTGGGCGGTGGTCGGTAAGATTTTAGAGTAAATTATTAACTCGGCAATCCTGGTTTGTTTAAAACCAGCGCGCCAGCCCCGTGCCGGTTTTTAGACAAAATCTTCCGAATGTATTAAAATAGGGGTATGAAAAAATCTGCTTTAAAACTAGAAATCGTCATCGGGCTGGAAATCCATGTGCAGACCAAAACCGCGTCTAAAATGTTTTGCGGCTGTCAGGCAGGCGAGGGGAGCGAACCGAACACCAATATCTGTCCGGTCTGTTTGGGTCAGCCGGGGGCTTTGCCAGTAGTCAATCAAAAGGCGGTGGATTTGGGTTATCGGACAGCGGCGGCTTTGCATTGCAAATTAAATCGGGAATTGCGCTTTGACCGCAAAAATTATTTTTATCCGGATTTGACCAAGGGTTATCAAATCTCTCAACATCTCATGCCGATTGGCGCGGATGGCTATTTGATGATTCCCGATGATGGCAAAGAAACCAAAATTTTGATTGAACGCGTCCATCTGGAAGAAGATACCGCCAAATTATTTCATCCGGCGGGCACCGATTCGCTGGCGGATTATAACCGCGCCGGCACGCCTTTGATGGAAATTGTGACGCGGCCGGTGATTAAAAGTCCGGCCCAGGCGCGCCGATTTCTACAAGAACTGCGACTAGTGTTGCGCGCTCTGGAGGTCTCCGACGCGGATATGGAAAAAGGCCAATTGCGTTGCGATGCCAATATCTCTTTGCGTCCCAAGGGCGACAAAAAATATTATCCCAAGACGGAAATCAAAAATCTCAATTCTTTTCGCGCGTTGGAACGCGCGCTGGCCTATGAGGTTTTGCGGCAGACGAGTTTGTGGGGCGAAAATCTAGTGCCCACCGAGACCACCACTGTCAGCTGGAATGAAGCCGAGGAGCGCACCGTTGTCCAGCGGTCAAAAGAAACACTGGGGGATTATCGTTATTTTCCTGAACCGGATATTCCGCCGTGTAAAATTTCCGCGGATTATTTTAAGCAATTGAAAAATACGGCTGGACTGGAATTACCGGCTGATAAGCGCCGCCGTTGGCAGGCGGAATATGGTTTGGCAGGGGATAATCTGGAATTTTATGTGGCCAATCCCGACTGGGGCGATTTTTGGGAGAATCTGGTCTCGGAAATGCAGGCCTTTGATATTTCGGCCGATAGCGCCGAGGATGGTGTGGATTTGGCGGACATTAGTACCGCGGATGGTCTGGAGGCGGATTTTTCCGCGCCACCCCGCGCGGTTGGTGTCGCGGCTACCGCCGCTAACTGGCTGATTAATAATCTCAAACCGCTTTTGGAAAAAGAAAAAATATCTCTTGCGCAATTTCCTACAGGTAGTGATCAGCTGGCTGAATTAATTGTTTTCAATGCCAGCGGCCGTGTGAAAAAAGCCGTGGCGCTGGAGGTCTTGGGTCTGATGGCGCGCGGGGCAATTACCTTGGAGGCGGCACTGGAAAAGGCGCGGGCGGCTAAGCCGGCCGTGGAAATAAATTTAGAAAATTTGGCGCGCCAAATAATTTCCGAAAATCCCAAACAGGTGGCAGAATATCATGCCGGCAAGACCGTTTTGCTGAAATATTTTGTCGGGCTGATGATGCGAGCCACGCGTAGTCAGGTGGACGCGCAGGATGCCGAGGAGGCGCTGAAAGGGGCGTTGGAAGAGTAGTAAATATGTAGCAGTGTTTTTAAAATTGGTCGAGCGGTTACCGATTTTTTATTTTTATCTCAAAAACTCCCGCGCCAACCTTTTTGCCTCGCTATAATCTTTAACCCACGCCGCGATGGGCATTTTTTTGAACCAAGTCATCTGTCGTTTGGCGAATTGACAGCTGGCGGTCAGCAATTTTTCACGCATTTCCGCCTCAGTTAGCTGTCCGCGCAAAAAGCGGCTGATAAACCTATATTCCAGCCCAAAATCGTCTAATTTTTGCCAGCTAAGGCCATCTTTGTGTAATCGGGCTACTTCGGCCGCCATACCGGCCTTAAAACGCGTCTGGAGGCGCTCTAGGATGCGTTGGCGCAGTTCAGGGCGCGGGTAGGTGAGACCTAAAATGAGGAATTGGTAGGCGGGGGTATTTGTCATTCCGGAAGTCGCGCGCCAGCGTGGCTGTCCGGAATCTGCAGCCGATTTTGAGGCCAGTAAGACCTTTTCCAGCGCCCGCGCCACCCTCCGCGGGTTTTTGAGGTCTGTATTCCGCGCCAGTTCCGGCGCTAACCGCTCCAGTCGCGCGACCAGTTTGGCCAAGGTCTGGGCGTTGAGTTTTTGGCGTAAGGCCAAGTCGGTCGGTTCGGGCGACAATTGGTAATTTTGGATTAAAGCATTGAGATAGAGCGCGCTACCGCCGACGACCAGAGGTACGCGTCCGCGCTGGGTAACCTCGGAGATGGTTTGGCGCGCGGACTTGAGCCAACGGGCGAGATTATAATCGGCGCGCGGGCTGACGATATCTATCAGATGGTAGGGGACATTTTTGTATTCTTCCAAATCCTTGCCAGTGCCCAAATCCATGCCGCGATAGACCTGCCGCGAGTCCGCCGAGATGATTTCTCCGCCCAATTCCCGCGCCAAACGCACCCCTAGCGCGGTTTTGCCCGAGGCGGTGGTGCCCAAAATAACAATAACTTTGATCGGCGTTATTTTTTTGGCAGGTATCTCTTTTAGTTTTGTTCGCGGTTCCTTTGACATATGACTGATTTTAAGCTAAAATTTGGCAAAATGCAAATTGAAAACTGAAGGTAAAGGAGGTGAAAATGACCTGGTCGCAAGCCAAGGGCTGGTTTTTCTGGACGGCCTTTTTTGTGGGAATAGTGCCGATGACTGTTGTTTCCGCCTTTTTGGTGGGAGTGAATATCAGCATGGGCTGGAATATTCCAAATCAGACAATCTTTTTGATATTCTGGGCATATCATAATCTTTATGTGTTGGCCTGGATATTTTGTCTGGACGATGGGTTGGAATTAAAGTTTTTACTGGATTGGCGCCCTAAAATCGGAGGACGTGTGAGAAATCCCTTTGGAAGCACTCTTGAAACAATCCACGCGGCACGTCGAGGAGAGAAACTGGAATGGTTTAATCGCTATCCGCTTATAAAAAAGATTCTCGGTTGGATAATTGCGTTTAAAAATAAAATACATATTTCTTTTTTGTGGCTTAAGAGAAAAAATCTTAGGTTTGTAATCTGTGTTTTGTATAAAAGCAAAACAATCAAAAAAATATTTTATTTTTTACGCAAAAACAAAACACTCAAATGGTTAGCTGTGCTTAAAGTAAAAATTTTAAGATGGCTTGCTCCGCGAATTGCTAAACTGGGATTTTTTCTAGCCGCGGCTTTTATCCCTATGGTGTTTAAGACGGCCAATGTATATTGTGCCGTTCATCACAAAAAACAGGAATTGTTAGTTTGGGCTATAATCACTCAAACTAGGATTCTGGCCATATTTTTTGGCAGTAGTTTTGTAATAGGATTACTGCAAAAAACATGGGAATTATTAAGCTATTTTTTAAAGCAAACATTTTAACAGCGTCCAAACCTATTTTTTAGAGGTCGGGCGCTTTTTCTTTTTGTTCATATAAAACTTGTTGGCCTCAGCCAGCTTTTTGTTGGCCGCCAAAGTGCCGCCCGCCGGACCGTATTGGTCTTTGAGAGCTTTTTTGATTCGTTTGCCGCCCCGGCCCGGCCGCATATCGGGGTCGTAGAGGTCTTCCAGTTCTTCGGGGTCAAGTTTCATAGGCATAGGTTTAAAAAGTTAATGATAAATTAATATTAAACCTTGGCTATATTATACAAATTGGCGGGAAATTTAAAAAGGGGTTATAATGTTTTTATGAACATTTGGCAATATCTGCTTTTATTCAGCATTGCTTTAATACCCAGCTTTTTTTGGCTGTGGTTTTTTACCCGTTACGACTGGCAGAAAAAAGAGCCGGCCGCTTTGATTTTGAAGGTCTTTATTTGGGGCGTGCTGTGTGGTTTCCCGATTATTTTTTTGGAACAGAGCTTGGAAAACTATTTTTTGGTGGGCGTTGAGACGAGCGGTTTTTTATTTTTAGTCGTTAAGTCATTCTTGGTGGTGGCGCTCTTGGAGGAGGGCTTCAAAATGTTGGTGGTGCGCAACAAGGTCTTTTATCATCCGGCCTTTGACGAGCGGGTGGACGGCATTATTTATTGTGTGACAGTGGGTTTGGGGCTGGCGGCTTTTGAAAATATCGCCTCAATTTTTATTGAAGGACCATCGCTGGTGTTTTATCGTTTCGCGACCACGACTTTGATGCATGCTTTGGCGGCCGGCGTCATGGGATTCTTTATCGGGGCGGCCAAGTTTAATCCTGACAAAGAGAAGCGCCTGATTTTCCTTGGTTTGGTCATCGCTATCATTTTTCACGGCACCTACAATGTGATTGTCAAATCGGCCTACACACAAAATATCACCTACCTTTTAATATGGCTTTTGGTGATGTTCAGCGTGGTTTTGGCGCTGATAAAATTAACTACGCCGACTACTTGTCGTTTATCTCCCCCCACAAACCCCACGCGTCCGCCTGAGTAATTTTTATAGCCACAATTTTTCCCAACAGGCCGGCCGCGGTTGGAATTAAGACATTTTTGGCCGTGCGCGTGCGCGCCAAGAGCTGGTTGTGCGCGTGTTTTTTAATTACCAAACATTCTAGCGTTTGTCCCAAGTATTTTTGGTTATTCGCGGCGGCGGTTTGTTTTAAAATTTGGTTCAAAATGTCCGCGCGCCGTTTTTTCTCCGCCGCTGGCACATCATCGGGCAATTTGGCGGCCGCGGTGCCAGGACGGGGCGAATATTGGGCGATATATGCCAGGTCAAATTTAAGCGCGCGAAATAAATCAGCCGTTTGCTCAAAATCATCTGCCGTTTCGCCCGGGAAGCCGACAATGACATCGGTGGTGACGGCGCAAAATTGCCGTGCGCCGACGCGGGATTTTTTGATAGTCGTGCGGAAATTAGTGGCAAGTTTTTCAAAATGCGCGCGGGTGTAATGCCGATTCATGGCTTGCAAAATTTGGTCGCTGCCAGATTGTACCGCCAAATGTAAATGTTCACAGACCTTGTCGCATTCGCTGATGGCGGTTAGTAGGTCGGGGGAGAGGTCTTTTGGATGAGAAGTCATAAAGCGCAGCCAAAAATCGCCAGGCAGGGCTTGCAGACGGCGCAATAACGCGGGAAAATCGGCGTCGGTTTCTGGACAATGGTAGCTGTTCACATTTTGACCCAGCAAAGTTATTTCTCTATACCCCTGTGTCAAAAGTTGCTCAACCTCGGTCACAATTCGCGCCAGCGGTCTGGAAACCTCGCGTCCACGAGTATATGGCACGGCGCAATAGGCACAAAAGTTGTTGCACCCGTTCATAATCGGCACCAAGGCCGCATAGGGGCTGTCTTGGTCTGCTGGCAGGTCTAGATAGTCGCAGAGGGGGGTGGCGGCGTCCCGATGCGCTTCGCGATCGGGATAGCCCTGCGGGCTAGGGGCAGAAACAGGGGTGGTAAGGGCTGGGGTGGAGGTTTTGGCGCGGCTAGGCGTGCCGAGGACAGTGGTGGGGGCGGTAGGGGCAGAAACAGAAGTAATAGTGGCGCTGGGCGCGCAATTTATTTCCGAGGCGAACCACTCCGCCAGCTTTTCCGGCCAGCTCGGCAGGGTGGTAATTTCCGTAATCCAGTCAAAATAAGGCGCCAATTTCTCTTTATCTTCCGCCAAAACACAGCCGCTCAAAATGGTCTTGAGTTGGCCTGCCTTTCTGCGCTTATGCCATTGGGCGCTCTGACGGTAGATAAAGTCCATGGCATTTTGACGCACCGAACAGGCCAGCAGGATTATCAGCTGGGCATCGGCGGAGCGCGCTGTGGGCTGGAAACCAAGGGAGGCGAGGACGGCGCGCAGGCGCTGGCCGTCGGCCTCATTCGCCGCGCACCCGAGAATTTTGAGGAAATATTTAGGATTCATCCTCATATACTAACAAAAAACCGCCCCTCGCGTAAGCTTGACTTTGTGTTCAATCTGTGGTATGATAGGAGGTAGAAATAATAAAACTGTTTTTTAAAAAGGAAGGAAAAGGGATTTATAATGCCACTTATTGCGGTACCTTGGTTTTTATTTTTACTATTGTGGGATGATTTGCGAGATTTTTTTTCTGCAATACGAGAGAGAAGGACAAAAAATTAGGAATAATGAATGACAATATAGATCGCGCGCGCCTCAAGCTGGAATTTCTCATTCTCTATGGCTTTGCACCCGAAGAAGATTAGTTTCGTCATCTCGTCCCACCCCCATCGTTCTTATTCTCAAAAAAAAGGGTCGCCCAATCGGACGCCCCTTTTTATTGTTTATCTACAAATACAAATCCTCGTCCATAAAACAAATTTTTGGGCATTTTCTTTTAAAATCCCAAGCGTGCAACGAGCCGCCCAAACATTTTTCCCAATGTTCGCATTTAGCGCAACGGTCGCACTTGGTGCGATTTTTATCGCGAAAAAATTCAAATTTATTTTTCCAGACATCTGGAAATGAGTCCTTTTTGATATTCCCTTGAATCAGCTCTGGTTCTCTGGGCACATTCGGACAGACAAAGATGTCGCCATTGTGCAAAATACTCCCGATGTTGATGCCCGTGCCGCAATAGAAAAAATTATTTCTGACCTCATCTTCAAATTCCTCGCCCAAGAAATGCGCGCAACCGTAAGTAATTTTCAGCTTGGATTTTTCCGCGCGCTTGTTTTTCATAAAGCGCAAAAGTTTCAGCTGTTGTTCTTTGCTAAGCAGTAAATCGTGGTTATCTATGGCTCTGCCGATGGGTTCAATACTCAAGAGCCGCCAGTCATTAATCCCTGTCTCCGCGAATGCCTCGTACATTTCGTTCAACAAATCTATATTTCCGCTAAAGACCGTGGTTGTTATTCTCAAAGGTCGCAAAAAATCCGCTTTCAGCAAAATTTTCACCGCGTTAATTGCTCTGTCATAGGCGCCCGGCGTATTGCGAAAAGCATCTTGAACTTCCCGCGTCCCGTCAATGCTAATATCTGCCGTTTTCATGCCGGCGTCTTTGCATTTTTGCGCCATTTCTTCCTTCATCAGCCAGCCGTTGGAAACCATACCCCAGCCAAATCCCAGCGAGCTGGCATATTTCATTACTTCAAATAAATCTTGGCGCAAGAGCGGTTCGCCGCCGGTGACCGCGATCATGATTTTGCGCGCGTCAAAGTTGCGCGCGATATCCGCCAGCGCGTTTTTAATTTCCTCGGTGCTAAGCGTTTCCGCGATAATACCCCCGCCCGCGCGACTGCCGCAATGCTTACAACAGAAATTGCAATTCAAAGTACATTCCCAAAAAAGGTAATTAAGTTCATGATTTTTGCGCAAATATTCGCGGTGGGTTAACCACAACTGTTGCAGTCCCGTCTTAAAGAGTTTTTTTAGCATTTTTCTTTTTCCGTTTAACCAGAACAACGATGCCGATGATTATTGCCAGTGGGATTAATACAAAAATTAATAAATAGCCGAGTATGTTGAATATGTTTGTATTCGATATTGGGGGACCATATAATGTTTCGGGCGGTCCATACATATCCATGGGTGGTCCGTAAAGTATTTGCGCGGAAGCCCCCGGAATTTTAAAAACCAGCGCCATCAGCATGCCCGTTAAATAAAGCAATGATTTTTTGATTTTATTCATGATATTTATAATAAATTATTGTTCTTTTTGGTGGCTCTCTTTTTCTGTTTAATCAAAACAACGATGCCGATGATTATTGCCAGCGCGATAATAATAAAAATAGTAATTGGATAGGTGAGAACATATTTTATTTTACTCCATAAATTCATATCGTCAAAAATTGGTGGACCATATAACGGTACGGGATCGTCAAGCGCTGGACCATACATAGGTTGAGCATACATCACTTGCGCGGCGGCTCCATACATTTTAAAAACCAGCGCCATCAGCATGCCCGTTAAATACAACAATGATTTTTTAAGTTTGTTCATGGGATTTACATTAGTATTATATGATTAGTTTAGCAGGAAAAGGGGAGTATAACAACAAATTACTTCTTCGCCCTAATCACCGTATAAGCCGACCAATCTCCTCTAGCCGGCAGGGGACAGCGCTCTTCATCGGGCATATCATCGGTATCAAGCCCTTCCCAAGCCGTCTCCAACTCAATATTTTTAAACCCCAGCGCCCGCGCCGTTTTCAAAAATCTCTCTTCGGTGGCTATTTGTCCGAGATTCATTTCGTCAGCTATTTTTATGCTTTCCGAGCCCTCGTGATAAAAATCTCCATTGCCCACCATAACCCCGCCTGCATGCATTACCCTGAATGTTTCCCTTAATGCCTTATCTGGATCTGGAACTTCTACCGTTAATCCAAAAGCCGTCACCAAATCAAAAACATTATTTTTAAATGGCATCTTGGTCACATCATTATTTACAAAAAGAATATTGTCCGCCAAGCCCATGGCTTCCAGATATTTTTTCAGCCGAAAAATGGTTAACAAATTAATTTCCGAACTGACAATTACCGCGTCCTTGGCTATTTTATCTAGCATCCCGCGCATACATTCGCCGGGTCCCGTTGGCCAATCTAAAATCATCTTGGCTTCCGACACATTTCCCAGTTCTATTGTTCGTTTATTGCCTGCCCAAACCGCCGCTTGTTGTTCCTCATTTTCAAGCCATGGTTCGCTAAGCCTATTTGCCCATGACTCTTGCCACTTTTTATCATCGCTATACTTATCCAGCAGTTTTATCGCTTCCAAATAATCATCTTGTGCCAGTGCCCTTTCAAAGATTGCGCGCCATTCGTCTGAAAAATAATAATCCAAAAATTGTTTATTGAAAAAATTTCGCCATTCCGCATTTGAAATGAAAATCGCTATCCCTTTGTAAATCGGGAATAATCTTTCGCATTTTTCGCAACAAAAACCAGCATCAGCCACGACTAAATCGCCTCCGCAATCAGGGCATTGAAAAATTTTCACGAAATCCTTTGGATTTTTAGACATAGTTTATTTTAAAATTATTTAATTTTTATCCTCTCCACATCCTCCGCGCACAGCCACGCCGCCATCAAGCCAAAACCCGCTTTATCAATTTCAAACGGTGCGATTGCGTGCGGATTTTTCAGCCAAATCAAAATAACATATTTCTTATTTTTCACCTTCTCAAAAAATCCCGCCCGCGCGTCCGCCCCTATCCCGATGGCTTCCCCGTATTCGTCCAGCATACGCCCAATCTTTTGCGGGGTCAAATTCTCAAATTGCAAAACTTTTCCTACCTCCGCCATAGCCGTCACCGCCTCGCCCGAATTTTTAAAATAAATCGTTTCGCCAGCTTTGATTCTATCCCAAGGCGCGCGCCGGTCCATATACCAGCGCGATTCAATGGTTTTCTGCCCGCTCAAAATCTTTGGCAACAGCCCCATGGATTTTTTTAAGATGGCGATGTGGTGCATGCTAAAATTACTAAATTATTTTAACCCCTTCCGCAACATCAATTCCGGCTTACCCATAGTTAATTCCAACCCGACTTTTATACCCAAGCCCTTTATCCAATCCCAAATTTCCTCTTTCACCTCAACAATATTCTCTCCCTCCGCCACATTATGCCGCTCAACCTCCATAAAAATGCCCAAATTTTTCACATCCTCCAGCACCACCTCATATTCAGCGCTAACAAAAGTCGCCTTCATATTTTCTATTCTGGTCAACTCCTCAAAGCCCAACTTCTCAAATATCCCCAAAGTTTTTAGAAAATCCGCCACCTCGGTTTCGTACTCATCGGAATACAGCCAAATACCTTTTTCATCAAAATGGTCAACTTTGTATGCTACGGATGCCCTCCCGTCTTTGTCTCTCACCCGCAAACAGTTCTTTAATTGTCCGTTTTTATCCGGTTTTAAATCATCCCTTTGCGGGTCAAAAAGATAAACATCCAGTGTCTTTTTATCGCCCAAAAATTTCAAATGCTCGAGCTTTTTCAGCGCGTCTTTTTTCTCGTCAAAAACTTCAACCAATATCTCAACTTCTTTTTTCATGTTTGTTTTTTATTCTTTTTCAAAATTCGCACCACCCCCGCATTCGCGTCCACCTCCACGAAATCGCCGTCTTTGAGAACTTGGGTAGCTATTTTAGTACCAATCATACATGGTTTTTTCATCTCGCGGGCGATAATGGCCGCGTGGCAGGTGATTCCGCCTTCGTCGGTTATAATGGCGGCGGCCATTTGCATTAGCGTGACAAATTCTGGTCTAGTCATGCCAGCTACCAAAATATCCCCCTTTTTGAATTTATAACCATCAGTTTTGGTATTTTTGATTATTTTTGCCAAGCCACGCGCTTTTCCCGGCGCGCCGATTTGACCTTTGATTAACAATCCATCTTTTTTATGCCCGACTTGTTCGGAATATTTTTCCAAAAGTAATTTTTTGTGTTTCTCAAAACACCCCCCTTGGATAGCTATTATATCACGATTAGATAATACCGATATGCCCAGTTTTTTTCTGGCTATGATTTTTTCTTTATTTTTTATAAGATAATCCATTCCTTTAGACATTTCATCATAAGTGTAAAACATAATGTATTCGTGCGGTATATCGGCCAGAGAAAACATTTTTTCAGTCACGCGATGTAGATAGGTCAGACCCCTGTTCATATAGTCCTTGCGTGCGTCGCGAAACCAAATTATAAATTGAATATATTTGGCTAATTTTTGTTCTTTTGATTCCAAGCCGGCCGTCCATAGATTAAATTCTCTGGTTTTTTCTGCCGCCAGAAGATTTTGTCTCCGCAAGGCCTTCTCTGCGGTTTTTTTGTTGGTATTTTTGTATTTATTTTTTAACTCTCGGCCCATATCCGCCAAGCGTTTAACTTCATTATAACCAGTCCCAAAGTATTGGCATTTTTCAATAATATCTTTCCATTTGACGCCCATTATTATGAGTTTTAGAATTTTTTCTTGTCGGTTTTTATCAAAAGAAGGGGTGGATGGCACAATGGCCTTATCCCAAATTTTGTCCAGAGAGCTTTTTGTAATCCCTAATTTTTTGAGGTGTTTTACGCATAGTTCCTTATCAAAATTTAAACAGAAAAAAGCCCGAATATTTAACTTCCAAAAAACATTCATCGCTTGGCTTAAAATACTCAAAACTTTTTTAATTTCCGTTTGATTGATGTAATTATAATTTAGTTTTTCATAAAAATAGTCAATTTTTTTAATCAATGCGGCAAATTCTTTTTTGATATTTTCAATTATTTTTGAATCGCGGATGTATTCATTTAAAACTTTTTCCGCGGGTTTAGCCATAAGGTCTTCGTAATAGAAAAAAATACCCTCGTCATCTTTCATGGCGGTGAATGTTAAAATCGGCAAACTGATTCCGTAGTATTTTTTAAAATAATCTTGAAATTTCCAATGAGTTTGCGTCAGTATGGTCACATTATTGCCGGGGACACTTAGTTTCTGTTTTATTGATCTTTTTATAAATTTTTCGCAAATATCTTGAGTCATAAATCTGTTCTTTTACAAAACCATATTTTTAAGCTTTTCTTCGGCTACTTTTTTAAGCTCTGGGTCAAAAAATCCCTTTAATCCCTCTTGCAATGTTGCCATCATTTTGTCTTTGTCGGGGCATAATTTACTTAATTTTTCCATTCGTTCGGCGTTATATCTGTCCATACAATCTATATCGTGAAACAGTTTTTTGTTTTTTGAATCATAAACGGCGGCGATGTCGGTGTTTTCTAACTGGTCGGCATCGTGCATGCTGATAATTTCAACTATTTCTTGGATTTTTTCGGGGTCATAATGTATAGAGTCCAAAATATCTTTGGCGATTTTTGCTCCGGCCAACATATGTACCAATTTGCCATTCACCGCCCGTGCCTGACCGGTTATGTATTTAAAATGCTCGGGTAAAATTGCCGAATGGCCGATATCGTGCATGATGGCGACTGGAATAAGAATATCCAAGTCCAATGCCTCGCTTGTTTCGTTTTTGTAATTGAGAATGAATTCCGCGACTTCTACTGCGTGTTGGTCGTCGCCATCGCGGCCATGTTCCAAAATCGGCAGGCATTTATTCCAAAGTTCAAGGTATTTTTCGGGAAGATTGTTAATTTGCATAGTTATTTGTTAATAATTAAGTTTTATTTTTTAAACCGGCAGGTTTTAAAATCCGCACCACCCCCGCATCCGCGTCCACTTCCACTAAATCGCCGTCATGAAGCACACGGGTGGCATTTTTGGTGCCGATGATACAGGGGATTCTCATTTCGCGGGCGATAATGGCCGCGTGGCAGGTGATACCACCTTCGTCGGTGACAATAGCTACACATTTTTTAATAGCGGTCATAAAATCGGGCGTAGTCATAGGGGTAACCAAGACCTCTCCTTTTTTGATTTTTTCTATTTCTCCTGCACTCATCAAAACGCGCGCGATTCCAGAAGTTTTTCCCAAGGATGCTATTTCTCCTCGCAACTCGGTTTTTTCATTGTCGGCCTCTTCTTTTTTTAGCAGTAGAAACGGCTGTAGCGCTTTTCCTGTATAAACATTGGCTTTTCCATTTTCTACAGTTAAGACACATTCTTTGAGCCGTTGTTTTAAATCAGAATTTAATTTTTGGCTTTTCCATACAATTTCCATTTCTTGCGGAGCGAGATAACGCAGCAGAGTATAATCAGTTTTCAATCTTTTGGCCATTTCTCTAAATAAATTCTCTGTTTTGAAATTGAAATAAGCGTTATAGTATTTTCTCATATCCTGCAGTAAGGCCGCGTGTTGTAGGGCTTGTATTATATTTTTTTCTCTGGCATTGAATTTTAATCCCGCGATTATTTTGTTTTGTTGGCGTTTGAATCGGCCATAATAATTCTTTTTTTCCGCGTATTCAAATTCAATATTATTTTTTTCTGCCACGGTTTTAATTTCTTTCAAATAATCCGCAACTTTTTTTGAATTTGGTCCTTGATTGTCATAAATAATAAAGCCGTAATTATTTGCCAGCTTTTGCAATTTTTCTTTTGAAAAACATTTATCCTTGGCCAATTTTAATATCTCCAGCTCTTCTTTAAAAGTATATGAAGGATTGGCAGGAGTGATTATGGTGGTATAAATTTTATCTAATTGAGCGGTCGATTTTTTCTCCAAAATTTTCTTGGCTTCGGTGGCTAACGCCTTTTCGCCCAAAAGCCAGAGCGGAATTGAATAGAGAGCAAATTGGCCATATAACTCAACCAGTTCAGAGTATAGCCGGTACAATTGTTTGTCGGAGAGAGTTGCTAAATTTTTAAACTTAAGTTTTTTGGCCATGGCATTGGCATAGAATCGGCTTTTTGCGGCTAAAGTACTCGTAAAATTATGATCTTTAACTTTAATTAAAATTGATTTCCCAAAATCTTCAAAGCTTTTTAAAAGAATATTGTCCGTGTGTTGGTAGCCCTCAAATATGCCGATATCCTTGATGGGCGCTATGCCATAGAGTTTAGTAAAGGGTTTATCGGTTAGATAGCGGAAAATCATGCCCATAATAAAAGGATTGGCCTTGGAAATTCTTTTTCTAAACTGATACCATTGATCGGGATCAATTTTTTTGTAATTTTTCATAATCATTTCTGTTTATTTAAAATCCGCACCACTCCCGTATCCGCGTCCACCTCCACCAAATCGCCGTCATGAAGCACGCGGGTGGCATTTTTGGTGCCGATGACACAGGGGATATTGAGCTCGCGCGAGATAATGGCCGCGTGGCAGGTGATACCGCCCTCATCTGTCACCACCGCTACGGCGCCCTTTAACAGCGGCACAAATTCTGGGCGAGTCATAGAGGTGACCAAAATATCGCCGGTTTCAAATTTGGAAAAATCATCAAGTGTTAAAATAATTTTAGCATGCCCCCGAGCTTTGCCGTCGCAGGCACTGTTACCTTTTATTTCTTTTGGGTTTGAGGCGCGGCCTATAAAATTAAAAATTTTATCTTTGGTTTCATCAAAATCAACGCATTCTTCCAAAAATTCATTTTTATTGTAGTACATTGCAACGCCGTTTTTTCTCTTTTTTAACAAAGCGCCATAATCCGCATCTTTGTATCTACCGCTTTCTATATCTTCTCCGCAAACATAAGGCGCGTTTTCCGCGGGAATATTTATTCTGGAAAATATTTCTCTAATTCCGTTTGAAATAAAAGCAATATTTTTGAAGGCCTGTTCTTTTCTGGTGTCTCTTAATTTGACTGAGAGCTTAACGAAATCAAAAAGCTTTTTCAGTCGCGGAGGAAGTGTATTTCTGAAATTTTCTACCAAGACCTTATTTTTTTTATTTTCTGTTTCAATCGCAATTTGTTCGGCTTGTATTTTTTTGATGCCACCAAGTTCATTAATATCTTTTTGAATCAAATTTTCCAGTTCAGAAACTACCGGAGTGATAAAATAATTGGATATAACCCACTGATCCCGATGGGCGGTAGATTTTTTATGGTTGATTAAACATTTATTGCGCTTGACAATAAAAGATTCAAAGTCCTGCAGGGTGGCTTTTTTAAAAAATTCCTGATAATTTATTTTTTTATTTTTTTCCGGCTCAAAATATTTTTTAACAATTTCTCCATCTAGAGCTTCGCAAAAGATGGTTATGGTTTGCCAAGCTCGTAACAGCTCTACGGCTTTAATTATCGTAGTTTCCAATTGTTTTGAAGATATTTTTTTGAGTTTTTCTGGGCAGTAGATATTGTAAAGCGTATCAATTTCGGCGGTTAATTTTTCATAATCTTTTATTTCTCTGCATTCTTCGGATTTGAGATATTTTTTTAGTCCTATTTCAGAGAAGTTTCTATAACTGTTTAAATCAAAAAAACCAACACCCTCTTGTTTTTTTGCTAATAAAAGTATTGACCCAAAACTTTCGGTCTCCGAATAATAAGTGCTGAAAAGTTTTGAAGATTGAAAACTGCCGACATTACCCCAAATTAATAAAGAAAAATAACCTTCGTGTTTGGTAATTTCGCTGTTGGATTTTTCTTTAATAAATCTATCAGCTAGCGATTCGTTTTGGTCTTTCTGTTTGTTGGGAGTTAAAATCCGTACCACCCCCGCATCCGCGTCCACCTCCACCAAATCGCCGTTATGAAGCACACGGGTGGCATTTTTGGTGCCGATGACACAGGGAAGTCCCAACTCGCGTGAAATAATCGCGGCATGGCAGGTGACACCGCCCTCATCTGTCACTATGGCCACGGCCTTTTTCATTAAGGGTATAAATTCGGGTCTGGTCATCCCAGTTACTAAAATATCGCCGTCTTTAAATTTTCCAAAATCGTTAGTAGATAAAATTATTTTAGCGGTGCCTCTGGCGGTTCCAGTTCCAGCGCTGCTACCTTTGATTTCGTCTAATCTCAAATCTTTGTCGGCTTTCCTAAAAATTTCTTTTTTAGTCCCATCATAATCTACATACTCCTCAATAGTTTGATTTTTGTTACAGTATATAAGCACCCCGGCTTTTCTTTTGGCAATAATGGTTGGATATTCTGGTTTTTTGTACGCGTCTTTTTCAAAATCTTTCAAGCGCGCGCTCAAATAATCATCTTCGCCAAAGTTCATCCTGGCGAATAACTCTCGTGTAGAGTTTGCCAGCACTGTCAGTAATTCAAAAATGTACTTTTTCCTGACATCTCTTAGATCACTGGAAATTTTAATAAAATCAAATAATCTTTTCAGTTTGTCGGTAAGCTTTTTTCTAAATTCAAGGGTCAATATTTGGTTTTTTTTGATTTCGCTTTCAATATTTTTCTGTTCCGCCTCTATTTTTTTTATTCCACCCAGTTCCTCAATTGTTTTTTTAATTAAACTTTCCGAGTCAGAAAGTTTTGGGACATAGGCATAGCTGGCAAGAATCCACTGGTCATTGTATAGGTCGGATTTTTTATGATTTATCAAAATTTTATCTCTGAGGGCTATGAAAGAATCAGAATCTTGCAAAATAACTTTTTCAAAAAATTCTTTGTAACTGATTTTTTTGTCATCAATTTTTTCAAAGTATTTTTTAATAATTTTTTCGTCTAGCGCTTCAGAGAAAAGTGTAATAGCCAACAAGTCCCGTAAAATTCGTCCGGTTTTAAGTATTAAAACTTTGAGTTGTTTTTCTGATAATTCTTTTAATTTTTGCGGGCTATGCGAGGCATAAAATTCATTTACCGCGCTAACTAGCTGGCTATAATCCGAAATTTCTTGAATGGTTTTGGACTTAAAATATCTTTCTATAGCGGTTTCCGTTGATTTTGTGTAGCTATTGGCTTCCCAAAAGGCCGCGCCAGTGCGCTCTTTGATCACAAATAGCAGCGAACCAAAACATCCCGAAAAGTATTTATTAAAAAATGGAGAGGCCTCTATAGATGCAAATATTTCACCAAATAATAAAGAAAAATTCCCCTCGGTCTTGGTTATTTCGGCTCCGTTTCTGTCTCTGAAAAATTTATCAACCAGCGATTCGTTCTGGTCTTTTTTTTTATTTTTTTCCTTTTCCGTCGTTACTTTTTTCAGCGTCGTAATCGGCCGGCTCTGTACAATATAAAACTTGTCCTTTTCAAAAGCCCATTCAATATCACAGGGGAAGCCATAGTGTTTTTCAATACCGAGGATAATTTCTGACAGTTCCAGTATTTGTTTCTCGTTGAGTACTTGTGAGGAGGCCTTGGGCTCCGGAATTTCCACCCAATCGTTATTGCCATGTTCGGCCGAGGCCTTGTCTGAACGGTACAGGGCTCGGGTTTGGGTTGAGATGTTAATATCCAAGACCTTTCTGGGCTCTTTTTCCACCACATAGCTATCCGGAGTAATAGAGCCGGAGACGATGGCCTCTCCTAAGCCAAACCCGGCCTCAATAATGAGCTGGTTGGGGTTTTCCGTCACCGGATGGACCGAAAATGCGATACCCGAGACCTCGGACTCTACCATCTTTTGTACAACGACCGCCACCGAGATTTTGGTCAGGTTCAGTCCCTTCTCAAAGCGGTAAAAGATGGCTCGCGGGGTAAAGAGGGAAGACCAGCATAGCTGAATTTTCTTTAAAACATCTTTTTCTTCGGTGTTGAGATATGATTCCAGCTGTCCGGCCCAAGCATTTTCGGCTCCGTCTTCCGCGGTGGCCGATGAACGCACGGCCACATATTTGGTATCCAGCTTTTTGAAAGCCATGTTTATCTCGTTGGCTATATCCGCGGGCATTTTGGCACGCAAAATTAGTTCGCGGATTTTCTCGGAGGCCAAATCCACCGTGTGTACTTCTTTATGGTCCACACTATCCAAAATAGTGGTGATTTCTTGCACCAAGTCGGCTTGATGGATAAATTCTTCAAAGGCCTCAGACAACACCACAAAACCCGGCGGTACAGGAATACCCGCCTGAGTCATTTCGCCCAAGGACGCCCCTTTGCCGCCCGCGATATCCGCGTCTGATTTGGAAAGTTCTGTGAAATTTTTGGTTAGAGGCATATGGTTGGTTTAAATTAAAAATTTTATCTAGCCCTCCGCGATAATTTCTTTAATTATCTCACGGCCGACTGTTTCATTAAAATCAAATATTGATTGCCCGTCTTTATCCAACTTTTTATAAGTTACCCGCACCACGGGCTCTTGTTGGTCTTGATTCAAAATTTCTGCTTCAAAGCCCTCCGCGTACCCGAAACTCTGGTTGTCGAGTGCTTGAACAAATTTTTTTCTTTCTTCCGCACCCTTGGTTTTGTCTATTAGTTTAGCTAAAAATGTTTCGCTGATGCCTGCGTGTGTTCCTAAAAATCTTTCCATGGTGTCGGTATATTCTTTTTGTTTGTCTTTGACCAGCTTATCCCAGTTTTTGGCGATACCAAGATATTTGTCTATAACGCTGGCGATATTGGCCGCTCCACCCGAATAAGTGGTATTATTTTTATCCCCGATTTTTTTTGCCAAAACATCGCTTTCTTCCACTAAAAATTTTAAATAATCACCCTGAATATAATGGTCATTGGCGGCGGCGCCTAACTCGGTTTTTTCATCTAGGTTTAAATCTAGCCGCGGGTCTATACCCACCTTAGACATATTTTTGCCCGTGCGAGATTGATTTTTTATTTTAAATTCTTGATTTAATTTCTCTTTCAATTCTTCCAATGTTTCATCTCCTGTAATTTCTGCTTGTTTGCCAGCCATGGCCAGGGCGGCTATATGTTGCGCGCGGTCTCTCGGACTACCGAAAGCCACAGCTTGTCTAATATTGGTTTCTGGCTTACTTTTTGCCATACCCTGCGCTCGGCCTTCCGCGGTTAGTTGAATTTTAGTATCTGGCTTTTGGGGGTCATCGGGTTCTTTTTTGCCATGCCGAAGAAATACCAATTTAATTCGCGAAGTATATTTTTCTTTGTTTTCGGGTTGTTCAAAATGATTCGAGTTTTCCATGGGATTTTGTTATTGATGAATAATTTTAATTATACCCGCATCCGCATCCACCTCCACTAAATTACCGTCTCTAAGAACACGGGTGGCTATTTTAGTACCGATGACACAAGGAATTTTTAATTCTCTGGAAATTACCGCGGCGTGGCAAGTAATTCCACCTTCATTAGTGACAATAGCGGCCGCCTTTTTCATGGCGATAATATGTTCCGGCCTGGTCATGGTGGAAACCAGAATATCTCCTTTTTTGACTTTATTCATATCCTCAAGGGTTACAACCACTTTCACTTTGCCTATCGCTTTGCCTGGTGAAGCTATATTGCCAGAGATTGAACTCACTTTTTCTTGCGGCGGATTAATGATATTATTTACAAAATTTTTGAATTCGTCTGGATAAAAAATTTCTGGCTTGCCTTCTTTGCCATAGATAGATAAACAGCCGCTTGCTCTTTTCTTTAGGTCTTGCAAGTTGATTTTTTTTGCGAACAAATCTTTAATTTCCGCGTAATCAAGGTAAAAAATATAATCTTCATCAACGCCGGTTCTCTTGGATATTTCTTTGACAAATTTAGTTAGGAGATAAGTATTGGTCATAGTGTCTTCTTTCCTTAAGTCCTGCCACTTGGCAAAAAAGGAAGAAATATTAGCGAGATTCAATATTGATTGGTTAAATTTGCTTTTTAAAATATATGCCTGTCGGATTTTTTTATTTTTCCGCCATAAAGTATTTTCAGCTTCTAACTTTTTTATGTCTGACCCGATAATTTCTGATAAATGTTTATCCAATTCATTAAAAGTATATTCTTTTCCTTTTGAAAAACTGTCTCCTTTTATCCATACAAATTTGTCAAAATGACTATTTATCATTCGGCTAATTTTTGTGTCGCCGATATTCTCTTCTTTAGCCGAACCCGTGACAAATTTATTTTTTAATTTTGGATTTTTGATTATTTCTTTAGCGATTTTTATTAAATCAGCTTCAAACTCAACAAAAAAAGACGGACTTTCGGGCTTAGTTAATATTTCCTGTGCTTGGCCGACGGTTATCTTTAATTTGGGATTTTTTTGAATAAAATTTTTCAATAATTCGGTCAATTTTCTGTCGGCGTAAAACATAAAAGGGTCGTGTAAACTGGATGTTTTCCTTTCCTCCCAATTAAGCCCGACACACTTATCAACTTCGGCCATAATCTTTTTATCGGACATTTTTGATAAGTCCTTTTTCCGGATAAACTGCAAATATTTTTCAATGTTCTTTTTTATGTGCAGCCATTTTTTAAATTCTTTTTTCCAATGCGTCTCGCCTTTAGCGACGATTAGCTTGCCTATTTCGTTTTGGTCTTTAATCAAAGTCAGCCAATCTATTTGACCGTTTTTATAATAGCTTAGGACAAATCGATATTCTTTCAGCTTTAATCCGCTGGTAAACCCGCGCGCCAAGCCGGATAGTGGCAATGGCAAAGCAGATGTGTGCTCTACATACCAATCTTTTACCGGATATTTGAAGGCCCGCTCAAGATAATTCATACATTTTATCTAAATAGCATTCAATCTACGATCTATGAAGCGTACTCTTATTAACTTATATTAGCAGAAAAGGGAGAAAACGGCAACCGAAAGAACCTTGACAGCAGGCAGATTATATGTTATACTTAACTTTGATAAAAGACTGGTAATTGTGCTGGATCTTTAAAAATGGCAACAAAAAAACAAAGGAGTGTTACATTGTGCGTAATTTAAGAATCACGATGATCCGCCATGCTAAGACCGACAAGGTCAAGCCGGATGCGAATCGTAGAATTGTTCCGGAAGGGGAATCTCAGGCGAAGCGTCGTCGCGGGCTCATGGGTAACCCGAAATTTGACTTCGTTATCGGCAGTCCGCTTGAAAGGACATGGCAAACTGCTCGGATTATCGCTGGCGACGAGAATATTCCAATCGTCGTTATTCCGGCGCTTACCATCAACGATGACGATGAAGATGTCGATGTGTTGAACGGGGTTGGTGATAGGATAGGATATGCCGATCTTCGAACTTACTGGCATCAATCCAGTGATGCAGAGAGAATTGCCCTTATCAATTTAGGGCAGAGGGCGTGGGAAGCTATAGTATCGGCTGTAATCGAAGAAGTCGGGAAAAGACATCTTCGCGCCGATGATGACTTCGATGTTCTTATCCTCGGGCACGCCATATTGTTGGGCTTCGTTATACTCGCGGCTTATAACTATGACGATATGGATGCCCTACCTCCCGATGAAATGCTCGACATTGATTTCCAAGAATGCGAAGGCGCCAGCTTCTCTTGGAGCGGGGCGGACTGCACCGATATGAAGATGCTCGTCGGCTAAATTTGTACTTTCGAAAATATTAAGAACCCGAGCTTGTTAGCAAGCGGAGGTTCTTTTTTTATTTAACTTTTTTCCTCTCCATCCTCACCGTCACCGGCTGATTCGGATTGTCGGGGTGCTTTTTCAGCCCCTTGCTGACAAAACCACAGTTTTCGTATGCCTTAATCGCGCGCGCGTTGTCCGGTCGCACTTCCAAAAATGCCTTGGTATATCCCAGCCGCCCAAAAGCCACCGTCAAAGCCCCTTTGACAGCCCGCGTGCCCCAGCCCTGGCCCCAATAGGGCTTTTCGCCGATGGCGATGGTCAGCTCAAACAAAGTCGGACTCTTGTGAATCAAAGCCAAATGCCCGATAGCTTTTTCGCCCGCCAAAATAATGTAGTTGCGGTCGTTTTTCGCCGCCAGCATATTGGCAAAATACCGCCGCAAATTCGCTTCAGGTTCATCAAAACATCCGCTGGTCAAAGCGATTACATCCCTATCCTGCCACCACTTCAAAAAGTAGGGGAGGTCGGATTTTTTAATTTTACGCAGGGTGAGGGTGGGCATGTTATTTCAGCTTTTTTATTTCTTGGCTTCCCAAAAGCGATTTCATCTGAAGTATTGCCAACTGATTGAGCTGCTGAATGCGCTTGTTTTGGGTCAGTCCTTGGTGAATTAGAGCTGCGTTGATACTCTCAAGATTTGATAAGACCACCAATTGCTCGATTGAAGCATAATCGCGAATATTACCCTTGAGCTTTAAATTTTGTTCACGCCACATTTTCGCGGTCATCCCAAATAAAGCCACATTCAAAAGATCGGCTTCATCGGCATATTTAGCATTGATTTGATTTTTGTTCAGTTCTGGTGGTATCAATTTCGCCCTGATAGCATCGGTATGAATTTTATAATTAATTTTAGCCAAAGTTCTTTGTAAATTCCATTCAAGTTTTAAATTATTTGATTCGCTTTCTTTTAACCTTTGAAATTCTTTAATTAAATATATTTTAAATTCCGCGCTAATCCACATCCCAAATTCAAAGGCGATGTCCTTGTGCGCAAAAGTTCCTCCGTATCTTCCGGCTGTAGCTTTTAGTCCTATTGAATTGGTTTTTTCCACCCACTCTTTAGCACTTATCTTGTAGCTGTTTAATCCCGCCCTACTTTTAATTATGGCGAATTCGCCATAATTAAAACTTGGATTGTAAATACTTTCCCAAATACCCAAAAATTCAACCGTGTTTCTGTTTCTTAGCCAATCGGAAATAAAGAAATCACCATCTTTTGCCTTAATCATGTCCGTCAAGGAAATATAGTCGATATTATTTTGCCGAATAACCGTAATTTCAATACCTTTTACAATTATTTTTATATTTTTTGCCATAGTATAGACATATTCTTAAGTTTTTTTTACTCCAACCCGTTCAACTTCTCATACAAATCATCCAAGTCCTCAAATTCAATCACCTTGTCGGCAATTTCTCTCAAAAATACGGTTTCAACCCCCTTCTTGATGGCTAAATAAAACTTTTTCTTTTGCGCCAGCGCGTAGCCGGCTTCTAGCAACATACCCTCGCTTTTATCCGCGGATTTAACAAATGCCAGATTTATATCGGATTGTTTTAATTCTTCCAGCGCGTGCTCTAAAATTTGTTTGTGCGTAAATTTATTTTCATGATAAAAATCTTCATGCCAAAAAGAGCAGAAACAAATATGCCCGGCTTTTTCCAAACTGTCGCCGATTTTTGTAATAATTTCTTTCAGAATTTCAGGGTCTTCGCCGTTAAATTTATAGGACAAAAAGATTTTCATGTGTTATTTTTCTTTTAAGATTTTCTCCACCAACCCCTCTCTCCCCACCGTCACCATCTCCTCGCTTCCTCTGACTTTCAGACAAAAATCGCCGCCCGCTACTTCTTTGTCGCCAATGACCAAAAGGTAGGGGACTTTCGCCATAGTCGCGTTGCGGATTTTTTTGCCAACGGTTTCATCGCTCAAATCCAACTCCGCGCGCAGACCCGCTACGCTCACTTCATCGTATATTTCACGACAGAACTCCCGATGTTTTTCGCCCACGGATAAAATTTTCAATTGCACCGGTGCCAACCAAATCGGAAAATTGCCGGCATAATGTTCAATCAAAATCCCGATAAACCGCTCTAGCGAGCCCATCAATGCTCGATGAATCATTACTGGTCGGTGTTCCTTGCCATCCTCGGCGATATATTCCAAGGCGAATTTTTCCGGCATAAAGAAATCCAGCTGAATGGTGCCGGTCTGCCAAATTCTACCCAAACTATCTTTGACCTTGATATCTATTTTTGGACCATAAAACGCGCCGTCTTTTTCCGCCATCTGATATTCAATCTGATTGCTCTTTAGCGCCTTCGCCAATGCCTCTTCCGCCTTCGCCCAAGTCGCCAAATCGCCCATGGAATCATCGGGACGGGTGGCGAGATAGACCTGCGTTTTGAGTCCGTATGGTTCGTAAATTTCTTGCATGATTTTCAGCACTTCGGTCACTTCGCTTTCAATTTGATTTTCGGTGATGAAAATATGCGCGTCATCTTGAGTAATACTTTGCACCCGCAATAGTCCGTGCAGCTCGCCGGCTTGTTCCTTACGATAGACCGTGCCCAGTTCCGACACCCGCAACGGCAAATCGTTGTAGCTATGCATCGTTTCTTGATACATCAAAATCGCGCCCGGGCAATCCATCGGTCGCAAAGCCATTTCCTTGTCTTCCGTTTTAATAAAAAACATCCCGTCTTTGTAATGGTCATAATGCCCCGATTGTTTCCACAATTTCACATCCAAAAACGCCGGACATTTGACCTCCAAATAGCCGTGCTTTTTTTGAATCTGCCGCCAGCGCTCTGCCAGCAGGTTAAAAAGTGTGGTGCCCTTGTCATGCCAAAAAGGCATCCCTGGCGCTTCCTCGTGGAAAGAAAACAAATCCAGTTCTTTGCCCAGTTTGCGGTGGTCGCGCTTTTTTGCCTCTTCCAACATTGCTAAATGTTCGTCCAGTTCCGCCTGTGTCTCAAAGGCAAACGCGTAAATTCTAGTCAGCATCGGGCGCTTTTCATCGCCGCGCCAATACGCCCCCGCCAGTTTTTCCAATTTGAAAGCTATCCCGCGCAAATCCGCGCTGGACTCCACATGCGGTCCGCGGCACAAATCTGTAAATTCGCCCGAAGTATAAATGCCCATTTCTTTTTCGCCCGCCGCCTCCAAGTCATCAATCAATTCTATTTTGTATGGTTGCGCGGCAAACATTTTCCGCGCCTCATCCGCGCTCGCCGCCCGCCGTTCAAATTTAAAGTTCTGTGTCAAAATCCGCCGCATTTCTTTTTCAATCTTGGGTAAATTTTCCGGAGTCAGGGGAGTCGTGAATTCAAAATCGTAATAAAAGCCGTTTTCAATCGTCGGACCGATGCCGAATTTGGTATCGGGATACAATTTCAAAACCGCCGCCGCCATAATGTGCGACAACGAGTGTCTCGCGATTTCCATTTTGTCATCCTGAGCACATTCGCTTCGCTCAGTGTAAACTCCGCCGAAGGATCTCTGTTTTTCTTCTTTTTCCATAGTTATTTTGCGTTAATATGTTGATTATATTGCGGTATTTGAAGGGTTTTGTCCAGTTGCGGCCAATTTTTTCCGCAAATCCTCAATTTCTTGTTTCAGTTGGTCGATCTCTATTTTCTGACGTATATTTTCCAGTGTCAGTCGCTTATTTTCTTCGGCCAAAGCCCAGTCCCTTTGATAAAGTTGAGCAAGAAATCTTTCTCTGGGATTGCCGGTGCTCAGAGAGTCCTTAAAAACACTTTTATTATCTAACATTTTTTGGTCGGCCAAATCAAAGAATTCGTGTACTAATTTTTTGGTAAAAATATCATTGTCCATATTCTCTTGGCTGGCGGCTTTTAATTTTTCCGCGGCATCTCTTAAGGTGCCATAACCGCCACAAATCGTGGCCATAAATTTAAAGTCCTCGGGTGGATTTTCTCCAGTCCATTTTTCTCGTATTTCGGGTTTGCTGAAATCCAACAAATCATCAACTTTGGTTTCCCTGATATCGCGCCAATAGCCCGCCAAAATTATCTCCAAAAGTTCTCCTTCTTCTCCGGTCACGGGGTCAGTCGCTTTGCGTTTCAACGACTCTTTGTCAGTTAGCAATAAAGTCAATTCATCGCCACCTTCAGCCGACAGTAGTAAGTCCATACCTAATTCATTTTTTACCCAGCTGGCGGTTTTCCCGGTCTTGAAGGTCTCTACAGTTCTGCGTAAAAATTCATCGCCTGCTTGATGACCAGCTAAATCATTGGTATTTTTTAGCCCGTTGATGTCAAAAACAAATCGCGCCGCGTGGTCTAATTTTTTTGATTCAAAATTTTCTTGACCAACTAAATCTTTGACCAATTCCTGTATTTTTGAAATTACGAATTTTTTGTTAGCGATTTCAAAGCGCGGATCCAAATAGCCGCTACTCATCAATGCATCTTTATGAAGCTGAAGCGATTCCGCGATTTGGTGCTCTTTCAGATTATAACTTATTAAACCAACCGTTACTTTTTTGAGATCCCTTTGAACCGCTCGCGGCAGTTCTTTCCATTCTGTCCCAAAAACTTTTTCACAAGCTTCTTCGGCCTCTAAAAGTTTCTCTCGGGTGCTCGAATCCCCTGAAGGTTCTTTTTCTGGGTCGGTCGCCGTGTTTTCTGGAATTATGTCAGCGTTTTCTGAAATTTTTTCTATCATTTTATTTCTAAGGTTAAATTTTTAGCGGTAATCGGCGTCAAATGCAGCCAGCCCGGTTTGAATTCAATGTTTAAATCGTTGACGGTCAAATTTTGCGCTTCCAGATATTTGCGAATTTGTTTTTCGCTTTTGAAAGTAAGCTGGCGGGTATCAATGGTGGGAATATCTGTTTGCGCTGCGCTTTGTCCTTGATAAGTAAGTTCCACTTTGGCGCTGTTGTTATCTTCGGTGGGGGTCAATTGCCAGTCAAACGAGCTGATATCTTGGGTAGAGCTGGCATCGCGGCCGGTCAAAACATTAACTTCGGTGATTTTTGGCATCAGGGCGGTAAATTTCATTTTTAAAGTGGTTTTGTAACTGTCGGTTTTGTCGCCGATTTCGGCGCTGGTGGATTGTGAAACAATTTGACTGACAATCAGCTCAGGTATGAGTTTAAAGTCCTGATAATTGATTTTGGTGTCTTTGCTGGCTGCAATGGCCGCGGAAATTTTCTCTTGCGCTTGCGCGGTCAAAGAGGACTGTAAGGCCGCGGTGCTGGTGGTCAAATCGTCTTGACTGATAACGCCGGTTTTAACGATACCGCCAGTGATGGCCGCGGCATTTTCCGCGTAGATTTTTTCTTGCAGATTCAAAGTCAGGCCGGGAATGGTCAAACTGCTAGGCGCGATATTACCACTGGCGCCGGCTTTGTCGGCTTTGGCTATGGTGGTGATTTTACCGCCGGCGGGAATATTGACTTGTTTTTCAATGCGGAATAAAACATTATCTTTGGTCAGCAGGCGGGTGGTGGCGACCAAGGTCTGCGGATTGCCGGAATTGTTGATCAAAGTAAATTCACCGCGCGCGAAACCGTCTTTTTCCTCACCTTGCAGGGGCGTGAAGTCCTGAGTGGCGGAGATTTCCACGCTGACCGGTTGAAAATTCAAAGTAGCGGGGTCCACGGTCAACTCCTTGTCAATTTTGATTTGCCATGAGTCGGTTTTGGCGGTGATGGGCGCGGCGGTGCTGACGGTGATTTTGGCGCGCATACCGGCGGCGGTGGCCGTGGCCAGGCCGATAATGACCACCAGAATCAAGAAGATGGTCGCGATCCAGTAATAGACGAATTTTTGACGCGGATTGGTTGTTGTCATAGGAATTTAAAATTAACCCGATTAATGCCTAAAATTTCTTTAAGCTGTTTGTTTAAATTTTCATTATAGCTGACCGCACTGTTGCTGCGGATAGTTTTAATTATAGCATTTTCCTGACTAATTAATAAATAGACCGGCACCGCGCCCGGGTGCGCGGCTAAAGTTGTTTTGATTTTTTCAAGCAGCGCACTGTCGGAGAGCTGTGAATTTTCCAGGGTTAAGTCCAGTTGGGTGGGTCGGGGGCTGTTGTCAACGGGTGTCTCACTCTCGCCATTAGACTGCTTCGCGCCGCCTCCGCCGTTCCAGCCGCCGCCATAATTACCGCCCCAACCAGCGCTATTCCCGCGGCCGCCGAAACGCGAACGCGGCGTTGCTTGCGCCAACAAAGTTGGAATTTGCGAGATATTGTTGGGATTAATTTCCACGACGGTTTCGGCGATTAATTTCAGCGCCGCGTCTTTGGTGGAAATTTTACCGCCGACCGCTAGAATTTTTTCTTCCTGCCAAATTTCTTTATTATTATCATATAGATTGGGAAAAACCAAGGTCTCAATGCCGCCGCTGGCATCTTCCAATTTCACAAAGAGCATCACTTCGTTTTTCTTGGTGATAATTTTTTGTACTTTGGTAATAATGCCGGCCACTACTACTTGCGGCGTGCTGGCGGAAAGTTTATCGCAAGGAGTGGCTACGCCTTCCAGCGAGGCCATAAATTCGCGCATCGGATGCGCCGAGACATAAATGCCCAAAAATTCTTTTTCCCACGAAAGTTTTTGCGCCGAGCTGACGGGTGGCGCCGGCGCGAGTTTGAGGCCGGAAAGCGATTGCCCGCTGGTTTCAATCATACCGCCAAACAAACTGCTTTGGCCGTTGTCGCGTTCTTTTTGATTAACTCGCACAAAATTCAGCATTTGTTCCAGATTGGCCAGCATTTGCCCGCACTCGCCGAAATTATCCAGCGCGCCACTTTTGATCAGTCCGTCCAAGGATTTTTTATTTAAGTCCTTATCTTTGACGCGCTTCAAAAAGTCCTCCAAATTTTGAAAAGGTCCGTTGGCTTGGCGTTCAGCAATAATGGCTTCAATAATATGTCCGCCGAGATTCTTGATGGTCAAAAGTCCGAAACGGATGGTGGGATTTTCCACGCTGCTGATAACGGTGAAGTCCTTAAAACTCTCGTTCAGTTCTGGTGGCAAAACCGCGATGCCCATATCGCGCGTTTCTTCCACTTCAATGGCAATGCGGTCGGCGTCGGTTTGGTCGGAAATCAAAAGCGCCGCCATAAATTCTGTGGGATAGTTGGCTTTGAGATAGGCGGTTTGATAGGAAATCATGGCATAGCAAGCGGCATGCGATTTGTTGAAACCATAGCCGGCAAACGGTTCAATAAAGGCGAAGACCTTTTCGCCGACGGTTTGGCTGGCGCCATTTTTGACACAGCCGGCAATAAATTTGCTGCGCTGTTCGGCCAGTAATTCCACGATTTTTTTGCCGATGGCTTTGCGCAAAATATCCGCCTCGCCCAACGAAAAACCCGCCAAGTCGCGCGCCATCTGCATAATTTGTTCCTGATAAACCGCGATGCCATAAGTATTTTTTAAAATCGGTTCCAGCGCGGGATGGAGATATTTGATGGTCTCGGGATGATGTTTGCCGCGAATATAATCGGGAATCCATTCCATGGGGCCGGGACGATAGAGCGCCACCATGGCGATAATATCTTCAAAGACGGTCGGCTTGAGTTGTTTCAAATATCTTTTCATGCCCGAGCTCTCCAGCTGAAAAATACCGGTGGTTTCGCCCTTTTGTAACAGACGATAGGTTTTTTTGTCATCCATGGGAATGCGGCTAAGGTCAATTTTTTCTTGACGCATCAACTCAATTTTTTTCAAGGCGTTTTTGAGCAGGGTCAAGTTTTTCAAACCCAAAAAGTCCATTTTCAACAACCCCAACTTGTCTATATAGCCCATGGTATATTGGCAAACAATGGATTCATCCGCCGAACTGGCCCTCTGGCATGGGACATATTCATCCAAGGGCAGGGGAGTGATCAAAACGCCGCAAGCGTGGGTGGAAGCATGCCGTGCTACGCCTTCCAATTTGCGCGCCATATCCACATTTTTTTTGGTTTGCGAGTCGCCGTCATAGAGGGTTTTTAATTCGGGCGAGGTCTCCAATGCGACTTCCAAGGTGGCGCCCAAGGGGATTAATTTTGAGATTTTATCGCAAGACGAATAAGCGAAATCCATCACGCGGCCAGTATCGCGCACGGCGGCGCGCGAGGCCATGGTTCCGAAAGTAATAATTTGACTGACATGGTCGGCGCCGTATTTTTGGGAAACATAATCAATGACTTCTTGGCGGCGGTCATCGGCAAAGTCCAAATCAATATCAGGCATGGAAATTCTGGCCGGATTTAAAAACCGTTCAAAGAGTAAATCGTATTTTAACGGGTCAATGTCGGTGATTTTCATTAAATAGGCCGCGATACTGCCGGCCGCGCTGCCACGGCCAGGACCCACCATAATGCCGTGGTCTTTGGCCCAGTTGACGAAGTCATAGACAATGAGAAAATAGGAGGCGTAACCGGTCGTTTTGATAATATCCAATTCGTAATCCAACCGTTTTTTAATCTCATCCATGGCGGTGGCATCGGCCTCGGGGTAGCGGAAAGATAAATTATCTGCGCAAATTTTCTGCATGTAGGAATCGGGGGTCTCGCCCGCGGGCACTTCAAAAAATGGCAGTTTGATATTGTTTAATTCAATATCCAAGTTGCAGGCCGCGGCGATGGTCAAGGAATTGGAGATAACTTCTGGATGGTCGGGAAAAGCGGCGGCCATTTCTTCTTCCGAGCGCATGGAAAAATCGTCTTCGCGCATAGACATGCGGCCGACATCGGTCAGTTTATGTTTGGTTTGCATACAGAGCAGAATATCCTGCGCTTCCGCGTCGTCGGCGTTTAAATAATGGACATCATTGGTAGCCACTACGGGAATATCCAGCTGCCGCCCCAATTCAAAAATATTTTCATTGACCGTGGCTTGCTCGGGGATGCCCGGGTGATGCTGGACTTCCAAAAAAAAGTTTTCCGCGCCGAAGGTCTCGCGATATTTTTTGACCAATTCCATGGCCTCGTCCAGATTACCATTTAAAATGGTCTGCGGAATTTCGCCGGCGATGCAGGCCGAGAGCGCTATCAAACCCCCCGAGTGTAAGTTTAAAAGTTCCCAGTCCACACGCGGTTTGTAATAAAAGCCCTCCAAGTGGGCCTTGCTGGTGAGTTTGATTAAATTGTGGTAACCCTCGCTATTTTTAGCCAATAAAATCAGATGATAGGGTTTTTCGCTGACTCGCGGTTTTTTATCAAAACGGCTGCCGCGCGCCAAATAAACTTCCACCCCGATGATGGGCTTGATGCCGGCCTTTTTGGCCTTGGTATAAAATTCAATCGCGCCGTACATCACCCCGTGGTCGGTCATAGTCACTGCCGGCGCGCCCTGTTCCTGCGCTTTTTTAATCAAATCGTCAATCTTGGGCAAGCCGTCCAGCAAACTATAATGGCTGTGGACATGTAGGTGTACGAAGCTCATGCTATGCGAAAATAAAATAATAGGCGTAATTGCCTATCATTTTAGCAGAGAATCAGATTTATGCCAGTTGACAAGTTAAAGTTCCATTTGGTAATTCTGAAAGGTCTCACCAATATCTAGCTGGCTTGGTCGCGGCTGTTAGCACGAAGACCCGCGTGCCAGCCCCCAGCGTGGGCTGGCCGCTTAGCCTCGGGCTCGCTCGTCCCGATGCCCCGACATAACGTCGGGGATCGGGACACCTGCCCGCTCGCCCTGCGGATGGTCTTCTTAGCTAACAACCGCAACCCGCGCATATCTGCCAAACCCGCTCGGCTCACAAAACAGCATAGCCCTGCGCCATGGCACCCTGTTCGCCCGCCTTTCGCAAGGTAAAGCTAGGAATCCGGGAATTAACCTTTTATTAGTACTCCTGTTTTTTTGATTTCACTCGCCAAAGGAGAGCCACTCCGAAACTCTTCATTCGATAAACCAATCGGCTCAATTCTAGCGTCAATATCCCTTCTAATCCTCCATAATTTTTTTTCATTTTCATCCCATTTTTTTCCACCAAAAATATCAGAAACAATACAAATATCAATATCGCTCCATTCTTTAGCTGTCCCTTTGGCGTAGGAGCCAAAAAGATATGCCTTGGTGAAAAGGATGTTATTCTTTTTTATTTCCGCGATGAATTTTTTGGCGACCGACACTACTTGATTTTTTGACATAACTTTAAGTTATGAATTCGCGCCCCCCTTAACTATTATTCCGCCCGTTTCCGCCGCCCCGCCTTCTTCGCCGAGTTCTTTTTAAAATAATCCACCACTTGTTTAGCGCCGCCGACTACTCCCGCCACCAAATGCGCCGCCGGTTCAATGCGACTGCGAAAAACATCTATGATGTTCATAATTTTTTCAATTTTATCTTTGGCGATGTCGGTCACTTCTTTGGCGCGCTTGAGCATGACCACCATATAGTACAAACCAATCGCCAGCATGACGCTTAAAAGCAACACGCAAAAGGCGATGGTTAGAAAAAGAATATCTTGGCTGGTTTCAAACATAAAATTAAAATTATTTTTTTAAAAGCAATTTAATTATAAACCTATTTTAAAAAATATGCTACAAGCGCAATGCTTAAATTCTGTAAAATTCTGTAAAACCTTGTCTTTTTTAGGGGGGGGGGTACACTTAACAAGTAGGGGAAACTATGCTAGTATATAATCAAGTTGTTTTAAAAAGTTTTATTAATTAAAAAACTATGGAGAGAGAAAAAAAGTCAAAATGGTATCTGTTCGCGGGGATTGTTGTGGTTTTGATACTGGTAATTGGCACCTTAGCGCTGAAACAAAAAACTGTTCCGAATTCAGAACAAATAAAAATTGGAATTATTACCGATTTGACCGGTCCTGCAGGTTATTGGGGTGAGTCCACCAGAGTGGGGGCGGAAATAGCCAAAAAGGAATTAGCCGCGGAGGGCTATAATGTAGAATTGATTTTTGAGGATTATCAATTGGATGCCACTAAGGCCTTAACTGCGGCACAAAAATTAGTTAATATGGATAATGTTGATGCCGTTTATGCCGAGTTCAATCCTGCCGCGATTTCAGCCAATTCTTTTTTGAAAGATAAAGGCAAACTTTTTGTTTATAACGCCGCTGTGGCATCACCTTTAGAAGATAATTCCAATGCCTATAAAACTTATTTGGACTATCAAATTGGTTGTAAACAAATTGCTCAAAAATTTAAAAACCAAGGAGTTGAAAAAATTGGAATGCTAAAAGTTAATTTGGAATTTGGAGAATTATGCCAAGCCGGGGTCAAAGAAATATATCAAGATAAAATGTTTTCCGAGTCGTATAATTTAGGCGATGCTGATTTCAAAACCCAAGTTCTTAAACTCAAGAATGACGTAGTTGGCGCGATAATTAATACTGGATTTGAAGGGGACACTTTGAGTACCTTGAAAGCATTACAAGAATTAAAATTCAACATTCCATATGGCACAGTTGATGATACCGTTACTGATAATGTAAAAACTAAATATCCCAATGAGCTAAAAGGCGCATGGACTTTTGGATTTAAAGATGTGGACAAAGATTTTTCCGCAAAAATTCAAAAGGAAAGCTCAAAGAAATTAGCTACTGAATATGCCGCGGCTATTGCCTATACTCATTTGAAACAAATGGCCAAGGCCTTGGATAAATGTAAAAAAGAGTTGGTTTGTGTAAAGACAGAGTTAGACAAATCCAAAGCGGATGATACAATCGGCTTTAAAAAATTCCAAGACAGAATTGCGGACTTGGATATGGCCATAAAACAGTACTAAAAAAGTAATTTAATTAAAAAACTATGGAGAGAGAAAAAAAGTCAAAATGGTATCTGTTCGCGGGGATTGTTGTGGTTTTGGCGCTTGTATTGGGGGGGGCTTGATTTTATCCAGTAAAAAGACCGCCAAAGAAGGGTCTGGGGTGATAAAAATCGGGGCGATTGTGCCTTTGACGAGTCCCATTGTTGGCGATTGGCTTAATTCGGGAATTGATTTGGCGGTGGATGAAATAAATGCCAAGGGCGGAGTCAGTGGGAAAATGATTCAAGTGGTCTATGAAGATAGTATGATGGATTCAAAAACGGCTGTTACCGCATTTAAAAAATTAACCGAGATAGATAATGTAGATGTGATAATTTCAGCCAATAGCCAAGTGGCTGTTCCGCTAAAACCTTTAGTGGAAGAGAAAAAAATCCCGATGATTTCCGCGTTGGTAGCTGCCCCTGGTTTTTCTGTCGGTAATGATTATGTCTTTAGATATCATCCGAGTGGGGATGGTGAAGCCAGCATGATGTTGGAGTATGCCCAAAAAGAGTTAAAAATAAACGAAGTTTCTATTGTTTACGAAAATAATGAATATGGCGTTAGTGTATTTAATGCCATGAAAAAAGATTTTGAGAATAAAGGCGGTAAAATTATTTCCGCGGAAGCGATAAATCCCGATGGTAAAGATGTGAGAACTTCTTTGTTAAAAATTGCCGAGAAATCCCCACAAGCCGTGTATTTTGTAGGCAATTCAAATGGATATATTGAAAGCATGAAACAATTTAAACAACTAAAGATTAACGCCGTTTGTTTAACGGCCGCCAATATTATTTCGGTTAAACCGATTGAATCCGCTGAAGGGTGTTATTTCACTAATCCCGAATTTGCCGTTGATTCTAAAAATGAAACAACAAAGCTTTTTGTTTCGGCATATAGCAAAAAATATGGCAAAGATCCTATATATGTGAACGCTGAGGCCTATGATATGGTTTATTTGATTGCGGAAGCGGTTAAAACCAAAGGCATTAAAAACATAAAGGATGGTTTGTTGGGTATAGGGGGCTTTGACGCTACCATGGGTACTATCAGTTTTGACAAAAATGGCGATGCTCTATTACCGCAAAGAGTCGGTCAAGTGGTTAACGGCAAGTTTGTTTTTAATAAATAAGGCAAAAACCAAATAAAATGGCAAAAGAAGAATGGGAGAGAGCTTATGGCCAAATAGATCATAAAAAATTGCCTTGGTATAATATTCAATTACCCAAGGCGCTTTTGGAGTTTGTGAAAATAATCAACAAGAAGGATTTATTGCTTATAACCGGTTGCGGTACGGGTGATACAGTTTTTCGCCTTTGGAAAAAGGGTTTCAAAAATATCATTGGCTTTGACATCTCAAACAATGCTATCAAAATCGCCCAAAAAGATTATCCGCAAATAAAGTTTTATGCCTACAAAACCCAAGACATAGCCCAAAAGCTAGGATTAAAAAATGCCAATGTCGCTGATTTAAACGTATTACATCATCAAAAGCATGGGGTGGAAGTGAAAAAATATGTTGATCAATTAAAAAAACTTTCCAAAAATTTATGCCTCGCGTATTTTTATGAGCCAGACATTAAGGAAATAAAATCAGGAATTAAAGAAAAAGAGGCGATATATATACATGACCCTTCGCAAGTTGAGAAATTATTTGAGCCGATGAAAAAAGTTAAAGAATTCAGATATGAAATGGATGTCGCGCCGAAAATGTTTGATAAAAAGTATATCCACGCAGTCGGGCAGATATATGGGAAATAATTAATAAATGACTTCCATATTTCTACAATTACTGGTTAACGGTCTGATCGCCGGGTCAATCTATGCCTTGGTGGCTTCGGGCTTTTCTTTGATTTATTCCATCAACAAATTCATCCACTTTGCCCATGGCGCGACCATCGCTTTCTCTGCCTATGCGTTTTATTTCTTGTTTGCGGCACTGGGCTTGGGTTTTTGGTGGTCGGTGATTTTAACGATTATTTTCGCGGCGCTTTTGGGTTGGGCGATGAACTTTTTTGTTTATAAACAATTGCGTGCGAAAAAAACTTCGTCGGTTATTTTGTTGATTGCCAGTGTTGGGCTATTGATTCTGTTGGAGTCACTAATTCTGATTTTATTTGGCGCGGATGTAAAGGTTATTAATTTAGTTGAGGTTCAAAAGGGGATTGGCCTTTGGGGATTTATCATTACGCCCCTGCAGATAGTGATTTTGGCCGTTTCCGTTGCTTTGCTGGTCGCGCTTTTTGTCTTTATGAATAAAACCAAAATTGGCAAAGCCATGCGCGCGGTAGCGGACAACAAAGAAGTGGCCGAGATTGTGGGCATCTCCTCAGAAAAGATTTATACCTACAGTTTTATTATCGGGTCGGCTGTTGCCGGCGTGGCCGGTATTTTGATTGGTGCCGAGCAAAATTTAGACACTACCATGGGTACTCAATTGATGGTCAAAGGTTTGGCCGCGGCCATTATTGGTGGAGTCGGTTCTATTCACGGCGCGGTTTTGGGGGCTTTTTTGCTGGGTATCGTGGAAAACTTTGGAATTTGGTACTTGCCCTCGGGCTATAAAGACGCCATCGCGTTTATCCTGTTGTTCTTGTTCTTGTTGCTCCGCCCGCAGGGCATTCTAGGTATTAAGAGGAGGTCGGACAAGTAATTGCCATTGTTGTATAAATATACTACAATTGTAGTATATTTATACAACAGTAAAAAAAACTATGAATTTAACTAAAACCGAACAAAAAATTCTTACCTTCCTTTTCTCCCGTCCGGAAGAGTATTTTTATATGAGACAATTGGCGGAATATATACAGATGGATCCGGGCAATCTCAATCGCACTTTGAAAAAGATGCTGGCTGCCGATATTTTGAAACAAGAACCGAAAGGAATGGAAAAATATTATGGTATTAACAAAGAATACCCTTTGTATAATGAGTACAAAAAGATTATTTTTAAAACCAGCGGAATTCAAAAGAAATTGGAAGAAATTTTAGAAACAATAGAAAATATAAATTTTGCTTTTATTTTTGGTTCTTATGCCAAGGGGCAAGAGTCGAATCTTTCAGACATTGACCTGTTTATTATCGGGGAAATTGACCAAGATGTTTTAATTAGAAAAATCAGCGCGTTGGAAAAAGAATTGAATCGGGAGATTAATTATCATATTTATTCTTTGAATGACTTCAAGACAAAGTTTAAGAAAAATTCATTTTTGCAGAATATTATTAAAAAATATATTTTATTAAAAGGAGATGAACGAGAATTTAAAAAATTATTTTGAACAACTTACCAAACAGGGGTTTTTAAAACAAGAAGAAATCGGGCTAGATCAGATAAAAGCCCTGTTGGTTAGTGCCAAAAAGAATTTAATGGCTGCCAATAAAACTTTGGAGATTGACGAGGAAACTTGCTATACTATGGCTTACAGCTGCGTTCTCAAACTTGGCAGGGCGCTTATATTTTTACATGGTTTTCGTCCCGATGATGGGCAACAGCACAAAACAACTATTGAAGCCGCCTTTTTTATCTTGGGCGATGATTATAAAAATTTGTTTTTTGTCTTTGATAAAATGAGGCAAAAAAGAAATCAATTTACTTATGATCCTTTGTTCCCTCTAAGTATAGCCGAGGTCAAGGAAGCGCTGAAAAATGCTGATAATTTTTTGAGTGAAGTGAGAAATTTTATTAAAACAAAAAATCCGCAATTAAGTTTATTTTAATCAATGCCGCTAGCATACTTTATACATTTAGCCATTCTGGTCGGGATCTATATGATTCTGGCGCTGTCTTTGCAACTGGCTCTGGGATATGCCGGGCTGATAAACTTGGGGCATATCGCCTTTTTCGGTATTGGGGCTTATACCTCTGCTCTGCTGACGCTCAGTGGCGTGCCGTTTATTGTCGCATTTATTTTAGCTGGAGTTATCGCTATGTTTTTTGGACTATTATTATCGCTGGCTACTAATCGGCTCAAGGGTGATTATTTGGCGCTGGCGACTCTGGCATTTACTTTTGTGGTTTACGCGGTGGCTATTAATTGGAACTCGCTCACCAATGGTCCTCTGGGCTTGCCGGGGATACCCAAGCCGGCATTGTTCGGTCTGGAAATTCATTCAAATCTCAGCTTTTTGTTGTTGACAGTGGTAGTAGCCGTCGGTTCGTATTTTATTATCAAAAAACTGGTTGAATCGCCGCTGGGGAAGGTCTTTGAGGCCACCCGAGATAATGAATTGGCGGCTAAAATTTTGGGCAAAGATACCGCCAAAATAAAAAATCTCGCCCTAATGGCCTCGGCTTTTTTCGCGGGCATTGCCGGCAGTTTGTACGCCCACTATATCACCTATATTGACCCGTCTTCCTTTACTATGATGCAATTAATTCCGATTTTAGCCATAGTTATCATCGGTGGGCTGGCTTCTCTGCGCGGGACAGTTATCGCGACTATAATTTTGATTTTGTTGCCGGAACCCCTGCGCTTTATTGGTTTTCCCAGCTCGGTGGTGGGTCCGTTGCGGCAAATTATTTATGCTTTGGTTTTATTACTGATATTATTAATTAAACCCAAGGGCTTTTTTGGTAAAGTGGAATTAGAATAAAATGTTGAAAATCAAGAATTTAAGCAAACATTTTGGAGGAATTAAGGCGGTAGATAACTGCAGTTTTGAGATTAAAAAAAATACTATTACCTCTCTGATTGGTCCCAATGGCTCGGGCAAATCCACAGTTTTTAATTTAATTTCAGGTGTTATAAAAAATGATTCCGGTCGGATAATTTTTAACAAAAAGAATATTTCTAATTTGTCGCCGGAAAAAATTTCCAATTTAGGCATTGCCAGATTGTTTCAAAAAGCTCAGTTATTTGATAACCTAACCGTTAAAGAAAATTTATTGTTAGCCATAGACAATGAAGATACTAAGTTTTGGAAAAATCTTTTTGGGATTAACCATGTCTCTAAAGCCAAAGAGCAAAAAGTCGCGGATATGCTGGACTTAGTGGATATGCGACGGCATGAGAATAAACTTGGCCGCGAATTGAGCTACGGACAAAAACGGCTAATTGAAATTGCCAGGACCATTCTCAATCCCAGCACTCTGCTGATGTTTGATGAGCCGGTGGCTGGCGTTAATCCTAAATTACGCAAAAAAATCTCGGAATTATTGCTGGACTTAAAAAAACAGGGCGCGACCATTGTTTTGATTGAACACGATATGGACTTCGCGCTGAAACTGGCGGATAAAGTAGTCGTTTTGGATGAGGGGAGTGTCATCGCGCAAGGAAAACCTGCCACGATTAGAAACAGCAAAAAAGTTTTAGAAGCGTATCTAGGAGATTAATAATATGCTACAAATACAAAAATTATTTTCTGGCTATAATGGATTAGAGATATTGCACGGCATTGACTTGGAAATCAAGCCGGGCGAGATTGTCGCGATTATCGGCCCCAATGGCAGTGGCAAATCCACTGCACTAAAGAGTGTGTTTAGTTTGTGCGATATCTACGCTGGCAAAATAAGTTGGAAAAATAAGGATATCACGCGACTAAAGACCCACGAAAAGATTTTTGAGGGTATTTCTTATGTACCCCAAGGTCGGCAGATTTTTCGGGATTTGACGGTTCATGAAAATTTAGAGATGGGGGCTTTCGCAATGAAAGATAAAAATCTCATCAACACGAATATTGGAGATGTTTATGAAAAGTTTCCCATGCTTAAAGAGAAAAAAGATGACTACGCGGATAGTTTGTCAGGCGGGCAACAGCAGATATTGGCTATCGGTCGGGCTTTAATTCAAAACCCTCAATTGTTATTACTGGACGAGCCGTCGCTGGGACTCAGCCCCAAAGCCATGAAAGAAATTTTTCAAAAAATCGTGGAAATTAATCGTAACGGTGTTTCTATTATGATAGTAGAGCAAAATGTCAAGCAAGCGGTCAAAATCGCGCATCGGGTTTACATTTTTAAAGATGGAAAAGTCGCCTTGCGAGGGAATAAAGAAATTTTGGAAAACAAAAAAGTCAAAAACATCTATTTTGGTGGGAGGTAAAATTAGATAAACCTATTTTAAAAAATATGCTACAATATAAATAGTCATATTTTATTTTAGCAATGTTCCAAAATTCGCCGACTAAAACTTCATCCGTGTCCGCCAAACCTGCTGTCAAACGCCCGGCCGACTTGCAAGAAAAAAAATTATTTTTCTTGCGTTGGCTTTTAATAAACCGACCGGCTTTCAAGCGCGGGCTGATAATTTTCTTATTTGTCGTGAGCGCGGTATTTTGGATTTGGGCTTTGGTGAATTTGGGGAACTGGCTTTTGACCATGAAGCAGTTTAATCAAAATATGGCCGCGCTGACTGATTGGCAAGTTGATTTCTTGGCCTGGAAACAAAAAAACACGCCGCAGCCCTTGAAAATTGATCCGACTAGCTTTGTGACTGATGACCAACAGGCCTACGATTTGACGGCCGTGGTGACCAATCCCAACGCCAATTGGTATATCAGCGAACTGGAATATCAATTTGTTTGGGACGGCGGTGCCAGCCGCAGTGCCAGCACCTATTTTCTGCCCGGGGAGAAAAAACACCTTTTGATGCTAGAGGAGGCCATCAAAGGGTTTGCCGGTAGTGCGCAATTGAAAATTATCAGCACCGCCTGGCAGAGGGTTGGTCCAGCAGATAATTTCCCGGCAGTGACCGACCATGACTTCACCTTGACCGCGCCCGAATATCAGACGGGGGACAATGGTAAATTAGTAGTGATGTCTTTTGAAATCAGCAACGATTCGCCTTTTGGTTTTTGGAACGCGCCCATCAATATAATTCTCTCGCGCGGCGGGACGGTGGTGGGTTTGCAAACTTTTGCCTTGGATAAATTTTTAGCCGGCCAGACCCGCCAAGTGGCGATCAACTGGCCGGGCGACCTGCCAACGCCCGACCAAGCCGAGTTGGAATTGGATATTAACTTTTTTGACCGCGAGGTTTACATTCCGTTCTAGGGTTGCTAGCATTTGAAATATGATGCGATTAAGCGCGGTTTTTAATTTAAAGAAATTTGATTGGATTCTCTGGCTGGCGGTGGTTTTGCTGGTGTTTTTGGGTTTAGTGATTCAGTACAGTTTAAGCTTTGAAACCAAGGATTTTGGTTCGTTGAATATGCAAGCCGGAGTGGCGTTGGTCGGTCTGTTTCTGATTTTTCTCTTGGCCGCGTGGGATTATCGCGGCCTGATGAAAGGTGCTTGGCTGGTGTATGGCGTAGCGATATTGCTTTTACTGACGACGCTGGTCATCGGGCGGGTGGCGCATGGCACCAAGGGCTGGCTCTGGGGTTTTCAGGTGGTGGAACTGGCCAAGTTGGCGGCGGTGGTGATGTTGGCGCGGTTTTGGGCGGCCAAGAAAGAGGGGATGTACTGGCCTGAAAATCTGCTCAAAGGTCTGGCGCTGATTTTGCTTCCCGTGGTTTTAATTTTGCTCCAGCCGGATTTTGGTTCGGCTATGGTTTTAATTGGCGCGGGATTTCTCTTACTTTTGCTTTTGGACCGGCGATTGAAGCTGGTCGCGGTGCTGGTAGCGATTGGGTTGATGCTGGGAGCGGGGGCGTGGTTCTTTGTTTTTAAGGACTATCAAAAAGAGCGCGTGCTGACTTTCTTGGAGCCGACCCGCGACCCGCGCGGCAGTGGCTATCAGATTACACAATCGGTCATCGCGGTGGGTTCTGGACGACTTTTGGGCAGTGGTTTCGCGCTGGGCTCGCAAAGCCAGCTGAAGTTTTTGCCGGAAGCCAAGACCGACTTTGCTTTCAGTGTGGTGGCCGAAGAGCTGGGCTTTTTGGTGGCCGTGCTGGCGCTGGCGCTTTACGCGGTGATTTTTTGGCGCATTTGGCGGCTGATTCGCGATTCCTACGACGATTTCGGAGTTTTGCTGGCCTTCGGTTTCGGCGCGGTCTTTTTGATTCAAATTTTGGTCAATGTCGGTATGAATCTCGGCGTCGCGCCCATCACGGGTATTCCGCTACCATTTGTCAGCTACGGCGGCTCCTCATTGATTATGTGTTTGGCGATGATTGGCCTGCTGGAGAGCATTAATGCGCACCAGATTAAGGTGTAGGGGTTTTCTTGACTTTTTTGTAGTTTGTGGTATGGTCAAATGGTGATTTTTGAAATTTAAACAAATCAAACAAGGAGGTTGTCGTGAAAAACGACAAAAAAGAAAGTAAAAAGCTTATCCTGGATATTGGAAATAACATGGATAAACTTACCGTTGAGCAGCGCGAAACGGTTCTGGGAGTTTTTGAGGTGGAACTAAAAACCGACAAAGGAAACTTTGAATTTGTCAGTATTATTGATGTTCCTACAGTTGATAAGATCGCCGCTTATTTATTCACCGCGCAAACGGTAACACTGAAAGGAGAAGCGCATGCCGCGTTTTATCTTTGTAAATATATTAGTGGCAAAACGGGGTCCGTCAACCAAGTTTTAACCGCCGGTATAAACTATAATCGTCCGGATGTTTTTCCTATCGTATTTATGGAAAAGAGCGAGGGCACGATTATATCAATCGTTCGCGTGATTAGGGGCGATCCCGTTAGAGGTCCCGTTAAATTTATGGGCAATCCCGCTACCGATTAATGGTTATTTAATCGGTTCGAAATTCAACACTCATCAAGTATTCGCTTGATGAGTTTTTTTGTTATAAAAATGATTTGACACATTTCGTCAAATGCGCTAGAATAGTCCATTATAAATGTTAAACAGATTTTATTCTTACTTTTATGACAATTTCACTTTCAGCTACAACCAGAACTCAGACCGGCCACGGTGCCGAGGCCTTACGCGCGCAAGGACTAGTGCCGGGGGTGATTTACGGCCACAAATTGGAAAATCGTTTGGTGTCTTTGAACCAATCGGAGCTTTTGAAGGCCTACAAACAAGGCGGCGAGAGCACTTTGATTGACCTGACCATTGACGGTAAGGAAGCGATTGAGGTTTTAATTAAAGAGATGCAAATAGTGCCTTTGAAGGACATTTTGTCGCATGTGGATTTTTATCAAGTCAAAAAGGGCGAAAAGATTGAAACCGAGATTGAATTGCACTTTATCGGCGAGTCGCCGGCGGTCAAATCCATGGGTGGTACTTTGGTCAAGGCCTTGGATGAAGTAAATGTTAAATGTTTACCGCGCGATTTGGTTAAATCCATTGATGTGGATATTTCTGTTTTGAAAGGTTTTACTGAATCCATTCATGTCAAAGACCTGCCAATTCCGGCCAGCATGGAAATTTTGACTGATGGCGAAATTATGGTCGCTATGGTGGCCGCGCCAAAGGAAGAAAAAGTTGAAGTCGTGGCCGCGACCGAAGAGGCGCAAGTGGAAGCCGTGGGTGAAAGCGCCGAAAAGGGCAAGAAAGAAGCCGAGGGTGGCGAGGCCAAAAAAGAAGCTCCAGCCAAAGAACCGGCCAAGAAATAATTTTAAGGAGTTTTTAGATATGCGTCAGGAGGGGCGTAAAAAAATATTTCCGCTTAATTTTCAAGAAATATCCCGTGGTTGGTGGTGGGGTATTTTTTGTTTCAGTGTGCTGGCGCTGGTGACAGTTGGGATTTTAATTGGCTATTGGCTTTGTGGTAGGTATGGCAGTTGTCAAAAGACCGCCGTGCCCGCAGACATTAGCCAACAAACTACCAGCACGCCCGAGATTTTTTATCGTCCCTTGGACGGGGCGGCGGTGGAAAATTTGACTAGTACCATGGGCCATCCCATGGCAGTGATGATAGACAATATGATTGACGCGCGGCCGCAATATGGATTGAATCAGGCCTCGTTGGTGATTGAAGCGCCGGCTGAAGCGCAGATTACGCGTTTTTTGGCGATTTTTGATAGCACGCAAAATGTGACTTCCATCGGCCCAGTGCGCTCCGCCCGTCCCTATTTTGCGGAATGGGCGGCCGAGCTGGGGGCGCTGTATGTGCATTCCGGGGGCAGTCCCGAGGCCTTGGATAATTTAAAAAAAGGGAAATATGATGTTTTTGATTTGAATGAATTTTACGCGGGGAATTATTTTTGGCGCTCCAAACAAAAATACGCGCCGCACAATTTACTGACTTCCAGCGATAAACTGAATCAGGCGCTGGTGGCCAAATTGCCGGCCGTGGGGGCAAGCGCGAGTGCTGCGGCTGCGGGGACAAGTGGGGGCGCGGCCGCCGCGTCAGGCGCCGTGTCGGCGCCCCTGGCGTCGCCGTTCCCGTCTTGGCAGTTCAAGGATGGGCAAGCGATTATGGGCGCCACCAGCAGTTTGGCGGTCAAGATTAGTTATAATCAAAGCGACCATTTAGTGGTCTGGAAATATAATGCCGCGACCAATCGTTATGAGCGCTACCAAGGCGGTAAGCCGCACACCGATGCCGTCGGGGAAGCGGTGAGCGCGAGTAATGTGGCGGTGCAATGGGTAAAAATGAGCGTGCTGGACGCGGTCGGCCGCAAAAAGATTATCACTACTGGCGAGGGCGAGGCCTGGATTTTTCAGGATGGTATTAAAATAGAGGGTTCGTGGCGCAAAGAAGTCGGCGGGCGCACGCGTTTCTTTGATGCCGGTGACCAAGAAATTAAGTTCAATCGCGGTACTACCTGGATTGAGGTGGTGGCGGATGGTATAAAAGTAGAGTAGGGATAAAGCCGTTAAATTTGGTTTAAAACTCGGTTAACGGTTTTTTGGCGCGCGCATATTGACAAGTGATTAAAAATGTGGTAGGTTATAGGCGTAAATAGATAGGTTCGGGAAACGAACTTTGACAAGTGAAAAAGAAAAGGAAATAGATAATGAAAAAACGAATTTTGTTGGGATTTTTAATTCTCTGGCTGGCCGGAGTAGGGCTGGCTAAATGGTATTATATACCCATCTGGGAGCCAGATAGCGGTGCGACCGATTCATTACCGCCCAATGGTTTTATAGGTCCCGAGGCGATGGACTGGAAAACAAAGACATATGAGGAGATACAGGAAATGGCAGATCGTAATCATATGCTCGATAGTATGGCCATGGAAAACCGGTTCAAAGTAAAAATGGAGTATGCAAATGAAGTTTGGCGGGAGAGAGAAACAAAAAATATCCGGCAAGAAGTAATAGCCGAACAAAGTGGCTGGCTTATGTTCAAATCGTGGGGAGCATTAATATTTCTTGTTGCGTCTCTGGTATTAGGTATCTCGGGCATTATCAGTATGTTCACCCGCGATAAGTACAAAGTGTTGTATAAAGCAGCGCGTGAAGCGATAGAACATGGGTTGGCTGAAAAAGGCGTGTCAAAAGCAAAAATGTCGATAGACGAGCAAATTAGATTGAGGGATGAAAGGATAGAGCGAGATAAAGCTACTCAAAATGCTATTTGGAAAAAAAATAATATTCAGCCATCGTCTGCAACTACCCCTGTTTTTTCCGCTCAACCGGCGTCTCTACCTGCCGCTCCCGTTGCTCCTCTAGTTGTTCCCATGTCGCCAGAGGATGAAAATCTTGTGAAGCTGCTTAACGAAATGCGAAATTCGTAAAAAACAAAACCTTCGCAAAAATTGCGGAGTTAAACATAAAAACGGGAACGAGAAATCTGCCCCGTTTTTTTATTTTCTCGTTTCCGGCAAGGCCAATTTTTTGGGTTTGTAGAGAATAATTTCCAAGACCCGCGCCTGTCCGGCCAAATCCGGCTGACAGCTAATGACGGCGCGCGGCCAGATATGTTGACTGAAATTTTTTATCTCCCGAGTTTGTTCGGGACTAATTTCCAAAAGAATGGCGCGCGGCGGATTTTTCAGTTGTGCCACTTGTCGCAAAAGCCGGAAATAAAGTTGCAGGCCGTTCTTTTTGGCATAAAGCGCGCGGCTGGGTTCATGCAAAAGCTCGGGGCAATTTTTTTCGTAATAATCCCGTTCCAGCGAATTTAAATATGGTAGATTGGCAGTCAAAATCCAATTATTTTTCAGGTCGCCGTTTTTTACAACATTTTTCAACGGTGCTAAAAGCGAGCCGGCGAAAAATTTCAGGCGCTTACTCACTTGGTGCGCGCGGGCGTTGGTCTGGGCGACTTTGAGCGCGTTTTTGGAAATGTCGGTGGCGTAGCCCGCGGCGTGTGGCCATTTTTTTAATAACGAAATAGCGATACAGCCACAACCGGTGCCGATATCTACCACAGCCGCGGGGGTCGGGCGAATTTTTAAAGCGATTTCAATCAGGGTTTCGGTGGCGGGACGGGGGACTAGTGTCCAGCGATTGATTTGAAAATCCAAGGCGAAAAATTCCTTGTGGCCGGCTAAGAGCGCCAAGGGGACGCGCCGCGTTCGTAGTTTTAGTAAAAAATTCCAGCGCGGGCGCAATTTGGCGGGCAGTTCACACTCGGGGTGGGTTAAAATGGCCGCCAAGTCCCGGCGCGTTGCCAAAGCCAAAAGCGCCTGGGCTTCCAAGACAGAGTTAGCCAAGCCGGCGGTCTTTAGTTTTTGCGCGGCCTCCGCGATGGCTTGACGGTAGGTCATAGGAGTATGTTTATAGTCCGTCATTCCCGCGTAGGCGGGAATCTGTGATTTTACGGAGCTCTTGTTATCTGCAGATTCCCGCCTACGCGGGAATGACATAAATTAAACCAAGGTCTCGGGGTGCAATTCCGCGTAGTGCATGGCGGTAACGATTTCTTCCAAATTGCCAGCTAAAATCTGGCCGATATTATGCCAAGAGGTCTTAATGCGATGGTCGGTGATGCGGTCTTGCGGAAAATTATAGGTGCGGATTTTTTCCGAGCGTTCGCCCCCGCCGATTTGCAAGTTGCGTGCTTCGCCGCGTTCTTGCGCCAGTTTCTCCTGTTCGGCCGCCAAAATCCGCGAGCGCAAGACAACCAAGGCCTTGGCCTTATTTTTGATCTGACTTTTTTCATCCTGGCAAGTGACCACTGTGCCTGTCGGTAAATGAGTGATGCGCACTGCCGAATAAGTGGTATTGACCGACTGGCCACCAGGACCGCTGGAACAATAGGTGTCTACTTTGATATCTTCGGGCTTGATATTTATTTCGGTTTCTTCGGCTTGTGGCAAAATGGCTACTGTGGCGGTGGAGGTGTGAATGCGGCCGGCCTTTTCCGTTTCAGGAGTGCGTTGGACGCGATGCACGCCACTTTCATATTTCAAATCGCGATAAACATTTTTACCGTTAACTTCAAACACAATTTCTTTAAAACCGTTGACCGTGCTGACATTGCTATTTAGAATGACGATTTTCCAACCCTGCTTTTCCGCGTAACGGGAATACATCCGAAACAAATCGCCCGCGAAAAGTTCCGCTTCATCACCACCCACGCCCGCGCGAATTTCCACAATAATATCTTTTTTGTTCAAAGGGTCGGACGGGTTTAAAATTTCGCCGATTTCCATTTCCAGTTTTTGAATTTCCGGTTCCAAGGTGGCCAGTTCCTCAGTAGCTAAATTTTTAAAGTCGTCGTCGGCACTAGAATTCAAAATCTCTTGTGATTGGTCGCGCGCGGCGGATTTTTGTGCCAGCTTTTCCAGCAGGTCAATCAGGTTTTTGGTCTCGTTGTATTTTTTGGAAATCTCGGTTAATTTTTCAGACGAATTTAAAACCTCCGGCGTTTGCAGGGCTTGGCCGAGCTCTTCTAGTTCAGTTTTTAATTTTGGGAGTTGTGATAGCATATGTTTATATTATAGCACTTTGAGAACAAAAGAGATCCTTCGCTACGCTCAGGATGACACCTTTATTCCGTCATGCCGAACGAATTGAAAGACCTCTTTTAATCTATGCTATTTTTTCTTTTTGGCTTTTTTACCCTCGCTGGCGGTCTTTTTCTTGGGAGGGGATTTTTTAACCTTAGTTTTCTTGGGTTTAATTCTGACAGGCGCTTTGGTCTTAGTGGCAGAGATAGCGCTGGCACCCTTTTTGGCAACCTTAATGGCTTTTTTCTCGGTCTTGCTCTTGTGAGCAGAGACGACTTCTTTGACTTCAGCTACCTTTTCGGTCATTTTCTTAAAGCGGTCCACGCGACCTTGTGTATCTACAAATCTTTGTTTGCCGGTGTAGAAAGGATGGCAGTTGGAGCACAGTTCCACTTTGACTTCTTTGACGGTGGAACCAACTTCAAAAACCTGCCCGCAAGCGCAGATGATTTTGGCGTCTTTGTGATAGACCGGATGAATGTCTTTTTTCATATTGAATGATTTAATCAAAAACAAGCTGATTACTGCTTGATTGGCTAAATAGTAGCATGGCGGGATTTTTTTGGCAAGGGCTTGACTTTTTGCGTGAGTGCTATAATATATCCGCAAGAAAACAATCTTTGAAAACTAAACAAAAAGGAGGATTTAAATGAGAAGAGCCGAATTGCCCCATGCCAAACAGGAGTTTTTAAAACGCCTAGAGGGGACAAGAGTAGCTAAAAGTACAGAACTGGCAAGAAGGGGTTTCCCTGATATCTTAACGCAAATCGAGAATTGGATAGAAAATCCTCAATTGCGCGAGTCCATCGAAAAAACCGTCGAACAATTACTGGCGACCATATCGGCGGTTCCATCGCGTGCTATCGGTTGGGACACCATTCCCTATATGATCGATTGGTTACAAACCGCCCCGCGTGATTCTAAAATCGGCGAAATTGTCGCAGGATACTTCAGAAAAATGCTTAGTACATTGCTGAAGTATACCAGCAATATGAACTATCGCGAGAAAGAAATAAACTTTTTGCTTCAGTGCTGGAAAAAACTCTATTCTTTCCCTGAATTTCGTTGTGTTGTGGAAAAACAAATGGATGGAGTTTTTGGGTCTATCGGCGGAAGTGAAATTGAAAAAACAATTTCGTTTCTTAAAATCGTCGATGATTATCCTGAATTAAGGCAAATTGCAGTTCGCCATCTTATCAAAAGTATAAACAGTATTAAACGCCGCGAAATTTTTGAGTGTGGTGATTCTGACGAAGTTGAGCAATGGGTTTGTGATTTTCTTACGGGTAAGGTTCTTATACCCGAAGAAGCTATTCCCATATTTGTTTGCTTGATTCGTTAATAAGATATCATCCCTGACCTGCCCTAGTTTGAACCAATCAAGCCGGGGCGGGTCAGTTTTTTTTCTTGCCAAAACCGCTTGTTTGCCCTAGGATTGAGACAGGAGGGATTTTAACCAATAACACAAAAACTATGGACACTATCTGGTGGGTTGTCAGTGTGGTCGTTCTTTTGATTCTGGCCTCTCTGCGCCAGGTCAATCAGTACGAACGCGGGGTCAAATTTACCATGGGGCGCTATCAAGGCACGATGGGACCCGGCTGGCGTTTGGTTTATCCCATTTTTCAAAGTATGCGCAAAGTGGATATGCGCGTCAAAGCCGTGGATGTGCCCAATCAAGAGGCGATTACCAAAGACAATGTCTCCTGCCAAATCAACGCGGTGATTTATTACAAAGTCAGTGATGCCGCCAAAGCCGTGATTGAGGTGGAAAATTTTTATTATGCCGTCTCGCAATTGGCGCAGACCACCATGCGTAATGTCGTGGGCGAAGTGACTTTGGATGAATTACTTTCCAGCCGCGATACTTTGTCAAAGAGAATCCAAGAATTAGTTGACCATGCCAGCGACCCGTGGGGTATCAAAGTGGACAATGTGGAGCTCAAAGATGTGCTTTTGCCCGAAGAGATGAAACGCACCATCGGCAAACAAGCCGAAGCCGAGCGCGAAAAACGCGCGGTCATTATTCGTGCCTCTGGTGAAGTCATTGCCGCGGAAAATATGTCTCAAGCCGCCAAAATTCTCTCGCAATCCGCCGGTGCCTTACACCTGCGCACCTTGCAATCCCTCAACTCCCTATCTTCCGACAAGTCCAACACCGTCGTTTTCGCCTTGCCCATAGAGGTCTTGCGCGCGCTGGAGGGGTTCGGGAAAAAACGCGGCGAGGAGTAGCTGAAGCTGTAAAATTCAATAAAAAAGTCAGACCTGAGTTGTGGGCTTGACTTTTTGGTTGGTTGTTGTAATATGTACGTGAAGGTGAAAATGTCACCGTCTTTGAAAACAACCAACAAAAGGAGATGTAAAATGCAATTTTCGAAAGAAGATATTGAAGGTTCTTTGAAAGGACTTTTACGCTCGGAGCAATGTGATGTTAATACAATCAGAAGCATTATGATGGTTGAAAAGTGTTTCCCCAATATGGCTTTTGATCCCGATGTCATCCAAGAGTGGCTGAAAAAAGTCCAGGATGATCCTGATTTAAAGGATGCGGTTGAAAACAGCATCGAAAAACGACTCATGGATATTAATGACTTGCATCTTTTAATCGACTTAGAACGCAGGTTCAGGGGTTCAGAAGTTGTCGAAAATTTTATCTCAGTTAGAATGATAGAGATTCTTTCTGAGATTAAAAGCCAAGAAGATATCTGTAAAGATTCAGATGGGATGTGGCTTAGTGTATGGAAAAACAGCCCTTCCACTATTCCGGCAAAGGTGTTTCCAGTGTTTGTTTTAATGTTGGATCGGGTGTTGAAAAATATTCCAGATCCAGGCAACTCTTAAGACGAAAATTCGACATCCAAGATTTAAGGCGGGCTTTAAAACCCGCCTTTTTATTTTAAAAATATTTATGTTGATATGGCGGCATGCTGAATAATTTTGGTTAAAATTTAGTGGTATTTTTGGCGCCTTGTTCTGGCTCATTAAGAGAACTATATAAGATGGGCAAACAAGTATTGTGGCGCATGGTTGTGTTGTTTTGTGAGCCGAGCGGGTCTACCGCTTGTTGATTAAATTGTTAGTAATCCAGTATTGGTTTTAAAAACCTTACGCAGGGCGAGCGGGCAGGTGTCCCGATCCCCGACTTTATGTCGGGGCATCGGGACGAGCGAGCCCGAGTTAGAGCGGGCTGGCCACGCTGGGGCCAGCAACGCGTGTTTTTAAAACCAATACTGGATTACAGGCGAGGTAGGTCGCGACGGCGAGCAAAACAACACAGCCCGAGCCGGAATATTTGACAAAAATCCTCAATATGCTACCATATCAGACATAAGAGGCACGTTTATTGCCACTTAATTATTAATGTTAAATAAACAACCTTATGCTCAAAATCCCTACATTGGAAGAACTGTTAGACGCGGGCGTCCATTTCGGCCACCGCGAATCAAAGGCCCATCCCAAGATGAGACCTTTTGTGTTTTCTGTCAGCAATGGCGTGCAGATTATCAACTTGGAAAAGACCCAGATTAAACTGCAAGAAGCGTTGAATTTTATTCAAGACAGCGTGCGCCAAGGCAAAAAAATGCTTTTGGTAGGTACCAAGTATCAAGCCCAACGGATTATCAGGGAAGCGGCCGAGAGTGCCCATATTCCCTATGTCACCGAGCGTTGGATTGGCGGCACCTTGACCAATTTTCCAGTGATTTCCAAAATGGCGATCAAACTGAAAAAGATGGAACGCGATTTAGAACAGGGCGAATTTGAAAAGTACACCAAGAAAGAACAGTCACAGTTTAAAGAGGAAATTACTCGCTTGCAAAGAATCGTTGGCGGTTTGCGCGATTTGGAAAAAATGCCGGACATGGTTTTTGTGGTGGATGTCAAAAGGGAAGAGACAGCCATGAACGAAGCCCGCAAGATGGGTATTCCGGTGATTGCCATCGCGGACACCAATGTTAATCCTGACAAAATTGATTATCCGATTCCGGCCAACGATGACGGTTTGAAATCGCTGAAAATGATTATTGAAATCGTGGCGCAGGCGGTGACTGACAAAGAGGACTAACTTTATCAAATTTAATTTCAAAAAATATGGCGGCTAGTATTGAGTTAATTCAAAAGTTACGTGAACAAACCGGCGCGGGCATGATGGATTGTAAAAAAGCGCTAGAAGATAATGGCGGCGACTTTGACAAAGCCGTGGACGAACTCCGCAAAAAGGGCAGTGCTAAAGTGGCCAAAAGAGCCGACCGCGAGACCAAGGAAGGCATCATCAAAATCGCTTTGAGCGAGGACGGACAGACCGCGTATATATTGGAGGCCAATGCCGAAACGGATTTTGTTTCCCGCAATGAAAAATTTCAGACCTTTGCCGATAATGTTTTTGAGCTGGTCAAAAATCAAGCGCCCACTGACCGCGCGGCTTTGTTGGCCTTGCCGATGAATGATGGCACGGTGCAAACTGCTTTGGAAAATTTCAGCGTGGTGATTGGCGAAAAGTTGGATTTGAAAAATTGCGCGGTGGTCAAAAGCGCAGGTACTCTGGCGATTTATAGCCATCTGGGTGGTAAGATTGGCGTGATTGTGTCTTTGAATAAAACGGGTTTGGATGAGGTGGCGCATGATGTCGCTATGCAAATCGCGGCCAGCAATCCGGCCTATTTGACGCCGGAAGAAGTGCCGGCCGAGATTGTTGCTAAAGAAAAAGAAATTTATCGCGCGCAACTTTTAGCTGAAGGCAAACCCGAGGCCATGCTGGAAAAAATTATGGAAGGCAAGCTGAATAAATTTTATCAGGAGGTCTGTTTACTGAAGCAATTTTGCATCAAAGATGATAAAATGACCGTGGAACAATATCTGAAAAATGCTGGCGAGGGCGTAGCCATAGAAAAATTTGTTAGATTTTCGCTGACCTAAAATATGTTAATTGCGCATGTTCGTCTAAGTTTGTGGGACAAAATCTATCGCTTGCCGGTCAAAGATGAACCGGTGGTTTTGGGCGACCGTGTGGTGGTCAAGACGGATTTTGGCTCCGAGCTGGGGACGGTGATACAAGTGGAAGAGTCAGCCGCGGCGAGTGAACAAACGCTGGGACCAAAAATAGAAGGAGAAGGTACTGAGACCTTTCGCAAGGCCGATTATACCGATTTGAAAAATGGTCAAGAACGGGAGATTGGCAAGGACGAGGTTTTGAACTATTGCCGTGAGGCCATCAAAAAATACAAATTACCGATGAAATTGGTGGACGCGCGTTTTCCTTTGGACGGCGGAAAAATAATTTTTGCCTTCATCGCCAAGGGACGGGTGGATTTTCGCGAACTGGTCAAGGATTTGACGCGTCGGTTTCAAAAGTCCGTGCGTTTGCAACAGGTCAATGTGCGCGAAGAAGTCAAATTTTGTGGCAGTATCGGGGCTTGTGGCCGGCCGCTTTGTTGCGCGACTTATTTGCAGGATTTGGGAAATATCACTTTGGAAAAAGCGCAGAATCAGCAAATCGTACACTGGGGACCTGACCGCCTCTCGGGGTCTTGTGGACGGCTGAAATGTTGTTTGGCGCACGAAGATGAACTATACAAGGAATTAGCTGGCAAATTACCGGCCATTGGGAGTAAAATTAAAACCAAGGGTGGCGAGGGCGAAGTCGCCAACTGGCATATTTTAAAACAAACAGTGGATGTGCGCTTGGCCGATGGTTCGTGGTTGGAAGTGCCGATCAAATAGATAAAGGTGTCATTCTGAGTCCGCCAGCTGGCGGACGAAGAATCTCTTTTGTGCTCAAGGGGGCGAAAAGAGATCCTTCACGGAGTTTACACTGAGCGAAGCGAATGTGTTCAGGATGACACATAAAAAATCATTTAATTTTTTAATACAAAACCCATGCTGACAAAAATCGCTATCAATGGTTTTGGCCGTATCGGCCGCCAGTCCGCCAACATTATTTTAAATCAACATCCGGAATTGGAGTTGGTTGCCATCAATGACTTGTCCGACAACAAGACCTTGGCGCATTTATTTAAATATGACTCGGTCTACGGTACTTATCCGGGGGAAGTGAGCGCCGACGAACAATTTTTGACTATTGACGGGCACAAAATTCATTGTTTGACCGAAAAAGACCCCACCAAATTGCCGTGGAAGGATTTGGGTGTGGAAATTGTCATTGAAAGTACGGGTGCTTTTACCAAATATGAAGCCGCTTCGCAACACATCACTGCCGGTGCCAAAAAAGTAATTCTTTCCGCGCCGGGTAAGGGTGAGACCGAAATCCCGCTTTTTGTTTTGGGAGTCAATGAAGGTGATTATGATAGCGCCAAAATGTCAGTGGTTTCTATGGCTTCTTGCACGACCAATTGTTTGGCACCGATTTTGAAAGTCCTGCAAGAAAAAATTGGCATAGAAAAGTCCCTCATGAGTACCATTCATAGCTATACCAATGACCAGCAACTGCTGGATTTACCGCATAAGGACTTGAGAAGGGCGCGCGCGGCGGGACTGTCTATCATCCCGACCACGACCGGTGCCGCCGTTTCTGCCGCCAAAACCGTGCCCAATATGGCCGGCAAAATTGACGGTCTGTCTTTCCGCGTGCCGACTCCGGTGGTTTCTCTGGTGGACTTGGTGGCGGTGGTCAGCCGCGAGACCACTAAGGAAGAAATCAATGGCTGGCTCAAAGAGGCCGAGCAAGGCGCCCTGAAGGGGATTTTGGGTACCACCGACCAGCCCCTGGTCTCACGGGACTTTCAAAAGGACATCCGCTCGTCCATTGTGGACTTGCCATTGACGATGGCTATTGGAAATTTGATTAAAATTTGTTCTTGGTACGATAACGAATGGGGCTATGCCACGCGGCTGGTGGAATTTACCGCCTTGGTAGGGAATAAGGGCTAAAAATTGTCTGACAGGCAGAAATAGCGCAAAACCGGTATAAACAGTAGGAAAATAGAGGTAAAAGTCAAAGCGCGCGGTTTATGGCCGTGCGTCTTGACTTTGTTTTCATTTTATGTTAAGATGGGGGCGATAAAAAGGTTGTTTTTTGACAACTGAAAATGTAAAGAAAATAATGTAAAAATCCCCAAAATAGGGGAGGAGGAATATCGTGAAAGAAAAATGTTTTTTTCTACTGTTTTTATTGGCTGTCGGGGTTGGATTTACTCGACCATGCTATATGATATGGAATGGAGAATCTGCCGAGCGACTTGAAGAAATATCTGGAGGATACAGTCCTCAAGAAATTTCTGATTGGAATGGCGGGCTGGATTATACCAATCCTCAATATGGTCGTGAACTTATAATCTGTTCGCCCCAAGTGATGGTGGAGCAACAGCGACTGGATTCGCTGACGGCGGAACAGCAAAAAGTACAGCGGAAACTTGATGAATTCGCAAAAACTCTTAATCAAACCAACGACAAAATCGATGGTTTACAAAGGCAAAACTCGGTGCTTTTGAGCGAAATCAAGGCAGCTAAGGCCAGTATGGACAAAATTCAAGTTCAAGCTGCTGCCAACAGAGCGCATGCTGATTCTTCTGATGCCGCTCTAACAAAAATAGTCAAAACGATAGACCGTAATCGCAGAATGAGCGAACGGTCTAAAAAGCCGAAACTCGGCCTGACTTGGACGGTTATAGATTATTCTAAAACCGCCAAACAGCCGACATACTCACCCAACCTGGAAACCAGGATTAGGGGAAGAGTTATAATAGAGGACTTCACTGCTTTTGTTCAAACAGAGTTTAGCAAAAGCTCTGGTACTCTTAATCTTTGGCAGGGCGAGATTCTCGCTTCCGGCGGAGGTGGTATCGGATACGAAAGTTCCGATTGGCGACTGTATGGCGGTGCGCTTGGAGGAGCGGTTATAGGCGATGCCCAACAACCATTTGCTATTTGTCTTCTAAGTGAGGCATCGTATTCCCATGAGAGATTCAAAGCCCTTGGTGCCTTCCGAATCAATCTGGACAAAAGCAAGCGGTGCAGCTTGCTGTCCGAGGTTACTTGGGAGTTTTGGCCAACCGGGTCAAAAAATTTCTCAATCATTACCGGTGTTGGTTATGAGTATTTGACTCAAATGTTAACACCGGATTCCAGCGCGCTTTCCAATCCCAAACCGCCAACAAGTGCGTCCGAAGGTCAAGAGATACAAGACCACTTGGTGACGGGAATTATTCAGCTAAATTTCTGGCGCTGTTTCAGTATTGGTGGACGCGTTGGACTCGATTTAGCTGCAGGCAAAAACGGTGAAGACGGCCGCACCGACCTCTATGGTCAGATAGCCGTGACCTTCGCCGTTGGTAAAAAGTAAAAACAAAAAACAAAAAACAAAAAAACAAAGGAGAATGTCATGTCTGTAAAATTTGCACCAGGAAATCTACCAAATAACGGTGAAAGAACCAAATTGGAAGAAATTTTTTCATATCCAGCAGGATTTAGAAAAGCTATTTCCGATTTTATCACCGAATTTAATGCGGCCGCTACCGATGCCGCAAAAAAAGAAGAAGTTTTAAACAAACTCTTTGACTATCTTACGATACCGTTCGGAAATTTGTTGGATGAATTCGACAAAGAGCTCAAGGCGCGTCTTGACAAGCCGGTGGACGGTATTGTCGCCCTTATCACAGACCTTCAAAAAACCGTTTATGGTGTTCCCGCCGTTCTTCCAACCGCAGGAACAACAAAGGGTCTGGTGGAGCTACTTCGGGAAGCTATAGCTGGTAACAAAGCTATTGCCCAGGAGATTGGTCCCGCTACTGCGGGTAGACCATCATTGGGTCGCGTGACGGCGATTGAAGACGAGATTTGGCGCGCCACCACGGGGCTTCTTGCCAGGATAACCGCCTTGGAGCTCGCTGTCGCTAATCTCAGAAATGATCTCACGGCAGAAACCACCGATCGCAAGTCGGAGGATATCAAGCTCAAAAACGACATCACAGCGGAAACCAACGCACGGCAATTGGCTGACACCGACCTTGGCGCGAGAATCACCAAAACCAATAACCATGTTTTGAGTCAGTGGGGAGTGTTGATAGCTGGAGTTCTGGTGGGGTTAGCGATAATCGTAGGGGCAGTATATGTGGCGCATCTTTGGCGTCCGATACAGCCCGCAGAAACGATAATCAAGTTTAACGAAGAGTTAGTAGAGGAGAACAGTACTCGCAATGCGCAGAATAAGGCGCTTATATTAGAGAATACCGATCTCCGAAATACCAATATTGAGTTAGAGCGAAGGGTCAGCGACTTAGAAGAGAGACCACGGAAGACCAATGTTGGTTCCTTAAACGCTTCGTCTGATCAAACCGATGCCACCATTGAGAAGGAAGTAGAAGGGTTAAAAGAAATAGCAGCCAGCCAAGGTACCCAAATAAGTGACTTGAAAGAAAGTCGCGATGAATCGTTCAGATGGTTCAAAAAAGTATCGGCTGGTTTTAAAGACCATCGCGAACAAATAATCGCGGCGAAAAAGTTGTATAATAGTAATAGAGAGCCGGCATCCGTTCCACAAATAGTGGAAGAGCCACCCGATAAATAACTTTTGCTTAACCAATAACCTATTCCCTCAGCGATCAATCGGTCGCTGGGGGAATATTTTTTTATAAAAAAATTTCCTCATCTGTATTGCACGAGATGAGGAAATTCATATTTTGTAATGTTTTTTATTTTTTTGCGTATTGCGGTTGTTTTGTCTCTGACCGCAACTTTTGGTAGTTGGCTTCCGCCCAACGCACATACTTATAATTAGTAGTGCCGTTGGCATCTTTCAGCCACCATGTGGCGCGGCAATAATTACGCCCAGTGAACCAGCGTGAGTAGGTATGCCGGCGCTTGTCTTTGGGGGTGCCTTTGGCCAGCTGCAGATATTGCATTATTTTAGCATGCATAATGTCATACTGTAGATCGGGCCTTTGGCAGAACTCTTCTGTAGTGAGATGGTAGTGCAGTATTTCCAAACTCCAATTATGGATATTGTCCGGTGTGATTTGACCCAGGCCGGCAGCTCCAGTTACGGGGTGGGTAATATCAATATCGCCACCGCTTTCAATGCCTATCAAAGCCATAATTATTGAGTCAGCTTCATCTTTAGGGATAAAAGTAAACTTTCCAGCGTTAGAATTACTCTTTGCGTTGGAAGTATTCTTTTTTTCCTTTTTGAAGTTACAACCCAAATCCATAGTAGGGTCATAATTATCGGAATACATATGGAGATTGGCTTTAGCTATAGAGTCAGCTTCTGCGTAATTACCGCCCGTTGACCCAGTTTGTCCAATATTTGCCGTTCGGGGTGTTGAAGGGGCGTAATTGTGTGAGCCAGATTCTGCAACTTTTTGGTCGCTGTTGATGTGGCTGTCTTTTTTATCAATCTCGCGGTATGGATTTTTAACCGGCTGGCTAAAATTATCGCTAGTTGTCTTTTTCTGACTCGTTTTGGAGGCAGTTTTTGTGGCTGTCTTTTTTGGGGTTTTTGTCCCGGCCTGAGCTAAAATCAGCGGCGGCTCTTTTTTGGGGACACTTCCATTCAATAGAAGATCTCCAAAATCTGATTGAAAAGTCAGATAATTTTCAAAATCCTGCTTTTGTTTGTCTTCCGGCAAACTGTACAAAATAGCATCCGCGTAATTTTGGATGGCTTTTTTGTCGCCTTGTAGTAATTTTGCCAGCAGGTATTTTATCGGACGCGCATCGGCAGAATCGCCCAGGAAAATAATTTTCCCGCGGAGTTCGGGTTCAAGGGAGGAAAAATGTTCTTTGATGGCTTTTTCCTCCTGTGTCAGCCCCCAGAGGCCGGAAATCAGCCCCAAGAGACATAATACATAGAGGAAAAATCTAAGCATTTCTGCTCCTTTTTGTTCATTTTTGGTTTGGTTTTGGTCAAATGTCAACGACCGTTAACACCCAAACCCTAACATATTTAGATGTCTTTGTCAATGCTTTCGGTGTGTTTTTTGTTGTTACTCCCATTTTATCCCAAAGACCCTCTCGCAGGGCGAGCGGGCAGGGTGTCCGCCCTGGGCGGACGAGCGAGCCCGAGAGGGAGCGGCCAGCCCACGCTGGGGGCTGGCACGCGGGTCTTTGGGATAAAATGGGAGTAGGCATCCGCAAAGATGACAGCCCCCGCCCAAATATGTTATACTGAGTTCATAGTTGAATTTTATCAGACGGTAATTTTAAGTTATGTTGCAAATTAAGACCCTCAAAACCGCCCGTGCCCTCAAAGGCAAAAAAGTTCTAGTGCGTACCGATTTTAATGTTCCGCTGAAAAATGGCCGCGTCAGCGACGATTTCCGTTTGCGGGCCGCTCTGCCGACTTTGAAATATCTGCGCCAACAGGGCGCGCGCGTGATTATTGTCAGCCATTTGGGACGGCCGGATGGCAAAGTCGCGCCGGAATTTGGTCTGAAAGTACTGGTGCCGGCTTTGACCAAGTTGCTCAAAACTTCGGTGATTTTTTGTCCGGAAAATATTGGGCCCAAAGCGCAAAAGGCGGTGGACGATTTAAAGTCCGGCCAAATTTTGTTGCTGGAAAATATCCGTTTTCAGCCGGGTGAAGAAAAAAACGAGCGCGCGCTAGCCAAGGCCTTGGCGGGGCTGGCGGATGTCTATGTCAACGAGGCCTTTTCGGTCAGTCATCGCGCGCATGCCTCGGTCTGCGCGATTACGGAATTTTTGCCGAGTTACGCCGGTCTGGCTTTGGCCGATGAAGTCAAAAATCTGGACGAGGCCTTGCATCCAGTTAGTCCCGCGGTGGCCATTTTGGGTGGCGCGAAAATTTCTACCAAAATCGGTTTAATCAAAAATCTGGCGCGTCATTTTGACTCCGTGCTGATTGGCGGCGCGCTGGCGAATAATTTTATTCAGGCGGCCGGCTTTGAAGTCGGGCAGTCGGTGGTGGACGCGGATTACCAGGTGAAAATCGCGGATTATAATTTTCAAAAGATATGTTTGCCGGTGGACGCGTTGGTTTTGACTGTCAAAGGCGAAGTAGCGACTCGTCTGGTTGATGAAGTGAAACCCAAAGAAAAGATTCTGGATATCGGTCCGCGCACGATTAAAATTTTCAATCAAAAAATCGCCATGGCTAAAAGTATTGTTTGGAATGGACCGATGGGTTGGTTTGAAGACCCGCGTTTTAAAAAAGGCACCCGCGCCCTCGCCCTGGCCGTCAAAAAAAATCTCCGAGCCCGCGCGGTGGTCGGCGGGGGAGAGACAGTGGCGGCGGTTAGCGGATTGATAAACGCGCGCGCCCAAAAAACGCGCCCGAAATTATTTATTTCCACAGCTGGCGGCGCCATGTTGGAATATCTGGAAGGGAAAATTTTGCCGGGGATAAAGCCGTTAATTGAGAAATAAAAGAGATCCTTCGCCCGCCTGCTGACGGGCTCAGGATGACGAATTTAAATTAACAAATAATTAATATTAAAGAGAAAGACATGTCAAAAATCACAGCTATCAGAGCCATGGAAGTTTTGGACTCACGCGGTACTCCTACCATTCAAGTGGAAGTGACGGCCGAAAATTTTAGTGCGCGGGCGGCGGTGCCTTCGGGTGCTTCTACCGGTGTACATGAAGCAGTAGAATTACGCGACGGCGACAAAGCCCGTTTTGGCGGTAAAGGTGTTTTGACCGCCGTGGCCAATGTGACGGAAAAAATCGCGCCGAAATTAATCGGCATGGAAGTCACCGACCAAAAGAATATAGATAAAATCATGTTGGAGCTGGATGGCACTGATAACAAGGCCGTTTTGGGTGCCAATGCTATTTTGGGCGTTTCGCTGGCTTGCGCGCGGGTCGGGGCATTGAGTAAGAATCAAACACTGGTGGAATATCTGCGTCAGACCTATGCAGTGAGCGCACCGCAGGCCCTGCCGATTCCGATGTTAAATGTTATCAACGGGGGCGCGCACGCGGATTCCGGTTTAGATATTCAAGAATATATGTTGGTGCCGCAGGGTATCGCGTCTTTCAAAGAACAATTGCGTGCCAGCAGTGAGATTTTCCAGGCCTTGAAAAAGATTCTCAAAGAACAGGGCTTTCGCGTGGCGGTGGGTGATGAGGGCGGTTTCGCGCCGGCTTTAAAGAAAAACGAAGACGCTTTCGCGGTTTTGGTACAAGCCATCACGGCGGCCGGCTATGTCCCCGGCAAAGATGTGTTTTTGGCGATTGATAGCGCGGCTTCGGGTTTTTATGAAAATGATAAATACCAATTTGAAGGTCAGGCGCGCAGTTCTGAAGAGTTAAACGCGATTTATCAAAGTTGGCTGGAAAAATACCCGATTATGTCCATTGAAGATGGCTTGGCGGAAGACGATTGGAGCGGTTGGCAGGCCCAGACAGCGGCCATGGGTGAGAAAATTATGACTGTGGGCGATGATTTATACACGACCAATATTGTGCGCGTGAAACAGGGGATTGAGCAAAAAGCCAGCAACGCGATTTTGATTAAATTGAATCAAATCGGCAGTTTGACTGAAACCATGGAATGTATCGCTTTGGCGCAGGCCAATAATTTGAAAGTGGTGGTCTCTCATCGTTCGGGCGAGACGACCGACAGCTTTATCGCGGATTTGGCGGTGGCTAGCGGCGCGGGCTTTATCAAAACTGGCGCGCCCAATCGCAGTGAACGGTTAGCTAAGTATAATCGCTTATTGGAAATTGAGGCGGGCTGGTAAATGGAAGGGTGTCATTCCGGAAGCCACGCTTTAGCGGGGCTGTCCGGAATCTGTGGGCAAATTGAACTTGATATAATTACAGATTCCCGCCTGCGCGGGAATGACAAAGGGAAGCGTGGGAATGACGATAATAACGAAATATTTATAGTAAAAATATGTCCCAAGAAATTTTAACGCCTGTCACTTTGGTAATTTTGGACGGCTGGGGATTAGCTCCGGCCTCCAAAGGCAACGCGGTGACGTGCGCCAAGACCCCGACTATGCGCGCTCTCTGGCGGCAATTTCCGCATACCAAATTATGGGCGCACGGGGGTTATGTCGGTTTGCCAGACGCGCAAGAGGGTAATTCCGAGGCGGGACATATTAATTTGGGCGCGGGGCGCGTAGTGACACAGGATTCGGTCTATATCAATGCCGCGATTGCCGATGGTACTTTTTATAAAAACACGGCTTTCCACGAGGCCATTAAACATTTGCGCAAATATGATACCGCCCTGCATTTGATGGGACTTTTGAGCAGTGAAAAAAGCGCGCACGCGACACCCGAACATTTGTACGCGCTTTTGGAATTGGCGGCGCGCGAGAAAATCAAAAAGATATTTTTACATTTATTCACCGATGGGCGGGATTCATCGCAACACAACGCTTTGGACTTATTGGAAAAAATGGAAGCGCGTTTCAAAAATGGCGAGCAGATAGCCACAATTTCAGGTCGCGCCTATGCCATGGATCGCAAAAAGAAGTGGAGCAATATCAAGCTGGCCTATCAAGCCATGGTGGATGGCGAGGGTGAACAAGTGGCCAGTGCCAAAGAGGCGATTTTACGGGCCTATGACCGCGGCGATACCGATGAATTTATTTTACCCAGTGTGGTGGTCAAAGATGGTCAGCCGCTTGGCAAAATCAATGACAACGACATTATCTTTTTCTTTAATTTGCGGTCTGACCGCGCGCGCGAAATGACCAAGACCTTCGTGCAAAAAAACTTTGAGCAAGAAAATCTCGGCGCTTTCACGCGGGCGCGCGTTCCGCAAAATATCCGTTTTGTGGCGATGACGGATTTCGGGCCCGACTTGCCGCATGTCTTGACCGCTTTTCCCAGTCGCGATATAGAAAAAAGTTTGGTTTTGACATTGAAAGACGCGCGGCAGATATATATCGCCGAGACGGAAAAATACGCGCATATGACTTACTTTTTCAATGGCGGCTACGCGGATGCTATCGCCGGCGAGAAACGGCTTAGAATCGCTTCGCCGGAGACGGAACATTATGACCGCGTACCGGAAATGAGCGCGCGCGAAATTGCCACGGCCGCCAGCGAGCGGATTTTGAGCCGCGAATTTGATTTGGTGGCTATGAATTTTGCCAATCCGGATATGGTGGGTCATACTGGCAATTTGGAGGCGGCTATCAAGGCAGTGACCTTTGTGGACAAATGTTTGGCGCAGGTCTGGCAGGCGGTGCAAAAGCAAGGGGGTGTTTTGTTGGTGACGGCCGACCATGGTAATTGCGAGGAAATGTTGGATTTAAAAACTGGCGCGGTGCTGACCAATCATACCAAAAATCAGGTGCCGTTTATACTGGCGGACGCACGGGACAAAAGAGATCCTTCGCTAGCGCTCAGGATGGCAGAAGGAAAGGCGGGAATGACAGGAATTATGGCGGGAATGACAGAAGGAAAGGCGGGAATGGCAAACGGGACTGCGGATGGCGGGAAAATATCTCTGCGCACCAAAGGCGTTTTGGGCGATGTGGCGCCGACGATTTTGGAGTTAATGGGACAAGATATTCCGGCGGCCATGGCGGGCCAGACCTTATTTAAAAAACAAAAAATATGAGCGAGATACGGCCAAAACCGGTAGTTCTATTGGTAGTCAGCGGCTGGGGAGTGGCCGCGCCCTCCAAGGGCAATGCCCTGTCTTTGGTTGAAACGCCGAATTTCAAACGGCTGGCCGCGGAATACAAGACCTTTGTTTTGGAAGCTGCTGGCGAAGCCGTCGGACTGGAGGCGGGACGCGCCGGCACTTTGGCTAGCGGTTATCGTTGTTTGGGTACGGGAAATTTGGCCTATCAAGAAAAATCGCATATTGACCAAGCGATTGCTGATGGCAGTTTTTTTAACAAAAAGGCCTTGGCCAAAATTGCCGGTGATTTGCAAAATAGTGGCGGGCGTTTACATTTGATCGGCCAGATATCCGCGCGCAAAAAACATAGCAATTGGGAACATTTGCACGCGCTCCTACAATGGTCGCGGCAAGTTAATTTGGGCGAGGTCTTTGTTCATACGATTATAGATGAAACCGAAGAGGTGGCGGAGATAGAAAAAATTTTGGCGCGCGTTAAAAAGGAGTCAAAAAATTTAAATGAAAATATCCACTGGGGGTCTCTGGGTGAAGCCGGTTATGCCATGGATAGAAGCGGACATTGGGAGAAAACTCAAGCGGTGATAGATACGCTTTGCCAAGTTGAAGCGCACGGCGGCACGAGTGAATTGCGCGCCGGCGACGCGGTTATCTTTTTTAATCATCGCGGTGATGGTCTGCGGCAATTGGCACGTGCTCTAGCCGCCAAGACCTTTGATAAATTCCCGCGGCCGGTTTTTCTCAAAGATATTACTTTTTCCTCGCTGACGACCTATGGCAGGGATTTGGCGGTGGCGCCGATTTTCACCGCCGAAAAAATCGGGGACGGGCTGGCGCAAATTGTCAGTCAAAAGTTTTTAAAACAATTACACTTGGGTGATGCCGGCAGTTACGCGCATATCACGGAGAATTTTAATGGTTCAGCGCAACCGGTGACGGGCGAACAGGATATTTTAACGGCGAGTGATGACTGGTTGCCGAAACTTTTGCGGGCGGTCCTAGATGAGCAATATGATTTTATCGCGGCTGGTTTTACAAGTGTGGATTTGGCGGCCGACGAAGATGATTTTGATAATTTGAAACGCGCTATCAAAACCGTGGACGATATTTTGGGCGTGTTGGCGGAAAATATTTTGTCAAAAGGAGGCGTGCTGGTGGTCACTTCCGACCATGGTAACGCCGATGATTTTATTGACTTGCAAACTGGAGAAATTAAGCGCGGCAATTCTTTAAATCCGGTGCCGATGATGATTATCGGCGAGCGCTGGCGGATGACGCGCGCGGAGAATAAGGCGGGCGCGGCCAAAAATTTGGACTTAAGTTTAATCCGTCCGCAGGGCTCGTTGATTGATGTCGCGCCCACCATTTTGAAAATTTTACAAATACGCAAACCCCGCAATCTTGAGGGGCGCGCTTTAATTTAAAAAATATGTCCAATAAACAAAGTCCCGCGGTGCTGGTAATTATGGATGGCATGGGCGTCAGCCATACACTCAAAGGCAATGCCATTTTGTCGGCCAAAACGCCAAATTTGGACCATCTATGGACGGGTTATCGGCACGGCTATTTAAAAAATTCCGGCCAAGAAGTGGGTTTGGATTGGGGCACCATGGGCAATTCGGAAATCGGGCATTTGAATCTGGGCTCGGGACGGGTGGTCTATCAGGGGATGGAATATGCCAACAAATTGCTGGAATCGGAAGCGGGCGCCAATAGTCCGATTTGGACGCAACTTTCAGAACATCTGCAAAAAACCGGCGGCGATTTGCATCTGATGGGCTTAATTAGTTCCGGCGGCGTACATGCCGATTTGGAGCAGGTGCGCAAGATTTTGGAAATTTTAAAAACACATAAATTCAAAGGCCAGATTTGGATTCATGGTTTTACTGATGGCCGCGATATGCCGGTCAAAAGCGCGCAGACCCTTTTGGAAAATTTGGAAAAAATAATCAAAAAAGTCGGCGTGGGCAAATTGGCGACCTTGGTCGGGAGATTTTACGCCATGGACCGCGACCATAATTGGGAGCGCACGCGGGTGGCTTATGATTTGTTAACTGAGGGTAATGGCAAATCGGTCAAGAATTTTGAAGCCGCGGTCAAGGACTCTTATGCTAATAGCAAAACCGATGAATTTTTTGAGGCCTATATTTTAAATAATGGCAAAGATGACTGCAAAATCAAAAACGGCGCGGGTATTTTGTTCTTTAATTTTCGGCCCGACCGCGCGCGGCAATTGACGCATGCTTTTGTGGATGAAAAATTTGAGGGTTGGGAGCGAACGAAAATCAACGACTTATTTTTTGTTTCGTTGACCGAATATGAAAAGGGTTTGCCTGTGGCGGTTTTGGCGCCGCAAGAAAATGTTAAAAATACGCTAGCCGAGGTTATTTCGCTGGCTGGTTTGAGTCAATTACATATTGCTGAGACGGAAAAATACGCGCATGTGACCTTCTTTTTCAATGGCAAACGCGAGGAGCCGTTCGCGGGCGAAGAGCGGATTATTATTCCTTCACCCAAAGTCAAAAGCTATGCCGAAAAACCGGAAATGATGGCGCGGGAAGTGACGGAGGAAATTTTAAAGGGTGTGGCGGGGGATAAATATGATTTTATTCTGGTAAATTATGCCAATGGAGATATGGTAGGACATACCGGCGATTTGAGCGCGGCTATCAAAGCGGTGGAAGTGGTAGATGAGTGCGTGGGTAAAATCAGCCAAGCGGTCTTGGCCAAACAGGGGCATCTGCTGATTACGGCCGACCATGGCAATTGCGAGGAGATGGTTAATTTACTCAGCGGCTTGCCCTTGGCGGAACATTCGCAAAACGGCGTACCGTATATTCTAGCTGGTCAGGAAACGGCCTATCGCTTGGGCGAGATTATAGAGACCGGCGAAGGCGTGCTGGCCGATGTGGCGCCGACGATTTTGAATTGGTTAAAATTAAAGACCCCGCCGGAAATGACAGGCAGTAGTTTACTGGGGAGATAGTTACAGATGTCATTCCCGTGAAAACGGGAATCTTTTAGCGGATAGAGTTTGGCTAAGTTACAGATTCCCGCCTGCGCGGGAATGACAACAAAGGGGGAATGACAAAATAATATTTTAATATGCCAGAATTGCCGGAAGTGGAGACCATTTGTCGCGACTTGGAGCGGGTCTTGCGCGGACAAAAAATCGTCGCGCTGGAGGCGCGGCTGGTTAAACAAATTAAAAATCCGTTGGCGGAATTTAAACGCGGCGTTATCGGGGCGGAGATTTTGGGTGTGCGTCGCCGCGCGAAATTGATAATTATGGATTTGAAAGTTGTGGGCAGGGCGGGCGCGGTCAGCGCGCCGCGGGCATTGGCCGCGAAAAAACAATCAGAACTTTTTGCCGAGAGGACAAAAAATAAATCAGGCGTAAAATCCGCCGGTGCGCATCTAATCTTCCACCTTCGTATGACAGGGCAGCTCATCTATCGCGGTGTAGGCAATGACCTGGCCGGCGGGGGACATCCCATCAAACAGGACTTGGAAAAATTACCCAACGCCTATACCCATGTCATTTTTAATTTCGCGGATGGTGGTAAATTATTTTTTAACGATACGCGTCAATTCGGTTTCGTGAAGTTGGTTGGCACAGAGGAACTGCGCGCCTTGGAAGACGCGTTGGGGCCGGAGCCGCTGGCTAAAAGTTTTAGCGCGGCGAAATTGGCCGAGATATTTAAAAATCGTCCGCGTTTGGAAATCAAGCCAGCGCTAATGGAACAAAAACTCATCGCCGGCATCGGCAATATCTATGCTAGCGAAATTTGTTTTGTGGCTGGCATCGCGCCGATGCGCTTGGTAGGCACGCTGAAGGCGGGGGATTGGGAAAAAATATATCAGGCCATGGTGGAGATACTGAATTTGGCGATTAAAAAAAGAGGCACCTCGTCGGATACCTATGTGGATGCTTTCGGCCGCCAAGGGTCAATGAATGCCTCCCTGCGCGTGTACGGACGGACGGGTCAGCGCTGTCTGCGGTGCGGCGCGGCGCTGGAGGCCTTTACTCAAAAACAACGCACGACTTTTTGGTGTAAGGAGTGTCAGGGGTAAGAAAATTGCCCTCACCGCCCAATCTGCTATAATTAAATCAGCCAATACGCCAACAAAAATCCCCAGAGGCAGCCGGCGGCAATTTCGCTGAATTTATGGCCGGTGCGCTCCACCAGATTAAGATGGCGCGGCCGCTGTCCGCTCGGCAATTCCTCCGCCACTTGTCGCAGAACGCGCGCGTTTTCACCCACGAAGCGGCGAAAACCAAAGGCATCGCGCAGCATCACCAGCGAGAAAATAAAAGCGCAAGCAAAAATCGGCGACCTGAGCCCTAATTGTAAACCAAGGCCGGTGGTCAGCGCGACCACCAAAGCCGCGTGCGAAGACGGCATGCCGCCATATTCATTGAGGACATGTTTGACATCTAGATTGCCTTTGACGCCGTCAAAAGCCAATTTAATAATTTGCGCGGATAACATGGCGATGAGAGGGACGAGAATTAACGGATAGGGCATGGTTTTAAATTAAATTTGATAAATTTGAAAATAAAATGGATTATTTGAATAGCATTATTTTGGGCATTATTCAGGGAGTGACGGAATTTTTACCGATTTCCAGCTCGGGGCATTTATTTTTGGCTCATCAATGGCTGGGTTTTGATTTAGCTGACAACTTGGCTTTTGATGTTTTTCTGCATGTCGGGACTTTGTTTGCCTTGTTGATTTTCTTTGCCAAAGATATTTGCCGTTTGTTCAAGGCATGGATAACCAGCTTGTGCCGTTGGCGGGTCAAAACCGACGCTGACCAAAAATTGGCTTGGTTAATTATTCTGGGTTGCGTTCCAGCGGGTTTGGTCGGATTTTTTGGCGAGACCTGGCTGGAAAAGAATTTTTATGGCGCGGTCAGCGTGGCCGCGATGCTGATTATTGTCGGTTTGTTGATGCTCTTGGTGGAGCGCTGGGCCAAGCAGAATAAAACCATAGAACAACTTACTTGGCGCAAGACGCTGATGATAGGTGTCGGTCAGGCCTTGGCTTTGATTCCCGGTGTTTCGCGTTCGGGTATTACTATTATAGCAGGAATGTCATTAGGATTAAAACGGGAGGCGGCGGCGCGCTTCTCATTCTTGTTGGCCATTCCGATTGTGGCCGCCGCGGCGGTCAAGAAATTACTGGATTATGTGAATGCTATAAATATTTCCGCTGGAATTACTATTGACGGGGGACTTGAAATTCATCGCGCCACTAACGAACTTGCGCTATTTATCATCGGCGGGCTGGCGGCCGCTGTGGTCGGATGGCTGAGTATCAAAGTGCTATTACAATTTTTGGCGCGCTATCCTTTGAATGTTTTTGCCTATTATCGCATCGTTTTGGGTTTGATTATTTTAGCCCTGTTTATTTTTTAGCCAAAAAATACAGCGAAAAAATTTTAAATATCAGAAATAAATTATTAAATCATGGAAGGACTAAAACCGCGTTTTAAACAGCAACTAAAACGGCTCAAAATAATTTTAACTGTCGCGGTAATTTTAATCGCGCTCAATATTGGTCTGTCGGTCTGGCTCTGTTATCGTGTCCAGCCGAATATGACCGAAAAAGTGGCGTTGGCGATTGAGTCGGGCGATACGCTGAATACGATTGCTAGAAAACTTAAAAATGCCAAGGTTATTTCCAATATTTTTCTTTTCAAGGTCTATACTTACGCGGTCGGCAAACAAACTAAATTTCAGGTTGGGGATTATTTTTTGGAGCCGCCTTTCAGCATCGCGACCATGATTTATGAATTGACGGTGAACCCCGGCAAATTTCAAGACCGCACCATCAAGGTCTTTGAGGGCTGGAATAATCGGCAAATTGCTGATTCCTTGGCCACGCAGGGCTGGGGGACGGCGCGCGCCTTTTTGAATTTGCAAAATGAACTCAAAGACGAGATGAACGCGCGATATGATTTTTTGGCGCAACGGCCTGATAGAGCAGATATGGAGGGCTATTTATTCCCCGATACTTACAAAGTGGCGCGCACGGCGGATTTTAAGCAAATTTTAATTAAAATGCTGGACAATTTTGACGCCAAACTGACTCCGCAAATGCGCGAAGATATTAAAAAAAGCGGTCATACTCTGCATGAAATTGTGACGATGGCCTCTGTAATAGAGCGTGAAGTGCCGCTATATGAAGACCGCGTGATTGTCTCGGGGCTTTTTTGGAAACGGATTGATATCGGCATGGGCTTGCAGTCAGATGCCACAGTCAATTATGTCAATGCCACGCGCACCACGCGGCCGACTTTGGAGGACTTAAAAACCGATTCGCTGTATAATACTTATATGTACAAAGGTCTGCCACCGGGGCCGATTTGTAATCCCAGTATAGATGCCATTGAAGCGGCGCTCTATCCAGTGAAGTCGGATTATTTGTTTTTCTTGAGCACAGCTACCGGTAAGACGATTTTCAGTGAGACCTATCAAAAGCATTTACAAGCCAAATATAAATATTTAGATTAAAAATATGTATCTCAAACCGGTCAGCCGCAATTCCGCAGAAATGGAGCCGTCGATGGGTCTAAGCTCCGGCGCTAAGAATTTTTTAAATCAATATGCCACGGCCAGTCAAGCCGCCCCTTCGGCGCCTGACGATTTTAAAATCAATGTGGACTCGGTCAGCTTGCAGGTGGCCTCGCTCTATGAAAATATTCGTAAGGTGGTGGATTGGAAAGAAGAGCATTTGATGCGCCGTATCGCCATTGAACGGATTTTGAAACGCCGGCTTTTTCTTAAGCACAAAGTTGACGATACAGCCGAGGATTTATTGATAGAACTGGTGCGCGGTGGCCATTTTCCCAATAATTTTATCAGTCGCGAGCAAGTCAAACCGGTGCAGACCTTTTTGAATAGGTATTATCAACGGCTACATCATTTGCCGGCTGATTCCGGTGGCAGTACCAAGACCGAAATTTATGATTTGTTGTATAAAATTGCCGCTTGTGAATTGGAGGACATATTAGACCCGCAAAGTTTTGGCAGAATTGGCGCGGTGATTGCCTTTATGGAAAGAACTATGCTGACCAAAATCGTTATCGGGCAAGAGGCCAAAGAAAAATATCCGCTCAAAGCCAGTGACAAAGAGGTTTTGACTTATATCGCGGTACAACAGGCCTTATTTCGTTTAGACCGTCCGGTGATTATTTATAATATTCTCAGGCGCTATAGTCCAGAGTGGTTTTCGCCCAAAGCCGACTTGTCGTCGGCGGTGACTGCCAATGTTTATAAAATTTTCAAAAATATTGAAGCGCGCTTTACACATCCGCTGGCGCATAAATTTTTTACCGCCTGTCAAAATTACAGCGCGCCGTTTTTGATTCTCAACGATGCCATGCAAAATGATGGTCAAAATATAGCTGCTTCGGCCGCGAGTTTCAAGAGTGTTTTGAAAATTTGCCAACAGGCCTACGATAACCGCGTCAAGGTCTTACGCGCGCGGCTGAATCGTTCGGCACTTTATGCCACCATTTCGGTCTTTGCCACCCATATAATTTTACTGTATATTTTGGAAATTCCGCTGGCTAAACTGATCACCGGCAATTTACATCTGGTGGCGATGGCGGTGGATATTTTGGTGCCGACGATTTTGATGGGTGTTTTAGTGGCGAGCATTCGTTTGCCAGGCGAGGATAATTTTGAGCTGATTGGCCAGGAATTACAGAAGATTTTATATAGAAACAATGAGCTGGGATTTTATGAAATAGAGGTCTATCAACAAAGGGGTTGGCTGATTAAAGCATTTTTGCGCGCGTGGTATGGTCTGAATTTTATTGTTTGTTTCGGAATTTTAATCGGATTGATGTACTGGGCCAGTTTTCCCATCACTTCATATTTTGTTTTTACCATCTTTACTTCCATAATTTTGTTCACCGGCTCGGTTTTGCGCAAAAATTCGCAGGAGTTAAATATGCGGCCGCGGCGCGAGGGCTTTATCTCACTCGTTGGCCAGCCGCTGATTCTGCCCATTATCTATCTCGGCCGTTGGCTCTCCGGTAAGTGGCAAAAATACAATTTGGCGGGGATCTTTTTCTCGGTACTGCTGGATAGTCCGTTCGCGGTCTTTATTAACTTTGTGGAGCAGTGGCGGCGTTTTGTGGGGGAAAAGCAGGAGGAGATACACTAAATGTGGTCTGGTCAATCCTGATTTGTTAAGAAAACCCGCGCGCAGACCCTTGACACCCCATACCGCTTAGTGTATACTCTTATCAGTAATATAACAGCCAAAGACCACGGGTGGGTTTAGTCCCATAAATCCTGTGCAGGCGGAAAAGACATTTTTTAGTGTCAATTATCCGCGGTCTAGGCACCGCGTTTTTTTGTCCGCGCGCGGCGTTTCAAAAATTAAACAATTAGATTATGGCAAAGACAAAAGTCCAAAAACAAGACCTATTGACCACACTCAAAGAGCGCTGGAGCCGCACCAAATCCATGGTTTTTTCGGATTACACCGGCCTCAAAGTCAACGAGCTGGAAGACCTGCGCCGTTCTTTGAAAGAAAAAGGCGGGGAGTATATGGTAGTCAAAAAGACCATACTCAAGAAATTGTTCGCTGATGAGAATTTTACCGGCACAAATCCTCGTGAAATTCCGGGTGAGCTGGGCGTGGCTTTCGGTTATGAAGATGAAATCGCGCCGGCCAAGGTACTGGCGGAAATGAGCAAAAAGTACGAGGCCTTGAAAATCAGCGGGGGATTGCTGGAGGGTAATTTTATCGCGACCGCCAAGGTCATGGAACTGGCTAAACTGCCGTCCAGAGATGTTTTGATCGCCAAAGTTGTCGGTTCTATCAAAGCCCCAATCACCGGTTTTGTGGGTGTTATGAAAGGCAATCTGCGCAATCTGGTGGGCGTTTTGAACGCTATCGCGCAAGAGAAAAATTAATCATTATTATATTTAGCAATTATTAATTTAAAACTATGAGTGACGAAAAGAAAGTAGAAGAGACCGTAGAAATTCCTGCCAAATTCAAGAGTTTGGTGGAAGAAATTGAAAAAATGTCCGTCTTGGATTTATCTGAGTTGGTCAAAATTTTGGAAGAAAAGTTCGGTGTCAGCGCGGCCGCTCCTATGGCCATGATGGCTGCCGGTGCCGGTGCTGAGGCTGGTGCTCCTGCCGAAGAGAAGACCTCTTTTGATGTAGAATTGACTTCCGCCGGAGAAAATAAAATCGGTGTGATTAAAGTCATCCGCGAAGTGACCCAACAGGGTTTGAAAGAATGTAAAGATATGACCGATGGCGTACCGGCCATAGTGAAAGCCGGCGTCAAGAAAGAAGAAGCTGAAGAAATTAAAAAGAAATTGGAAGAGGCCGGTGGTTCTGTGACTATTAAATAAGTCCGACCGCCAGTTGCTCTAAAGATATTAAGAAAAAGACCCGTCCATGGGTCTTTTTCTGTTTTCTTGCATAAGTTCATAAACATATTGCACTCCATGAGGCCACAACCTTATGGCGTTTTATAGTAAAATTCATTGTAAATACACTGGGGTGAAGGGCTTTTTGACACTGTACGAGTATGGTTTAAGATAC
>Ga0265297_10000685_pt1 | contig 94922 bp, 149 predicted proteins | sample Munlanlwell13791_FD_192502 | JGI IMG/M metagenome (GOLD analysis project Ga0265297, IMG submission 192502) | Leachate microbial communities from a municipal landfill in Southern Ontario, Canada - Leachate well 137-91 | ecosystem: Engineered > Solid waste > Landfill > Unclassified | place... | reverse complement strand
AGATGACAGAATTTGTTAAAGACGCAGAAATAGTTTCGGTTAAATAAATGTAATACAATACGACCAAGAACGTGTCTTGGGGGAATACAATCCAATGATAAATACACAAGCACGCAACGAACTAAAATACGAGTGGAAGGCAACCTTTTCAGACGGAAAGGTTTTGACCCAGTACAACGACAAGGAAAACACAGAAACGAATTTTCGTGAAGTTGTAAATTTACTCGACAGACTCGACACATTCGAGCTTATTTCAAAGACAAATCCCCCAATAAAGTTAGACCTGAGAACAGGACTGTTCTGGCAAGGCGATACGTTACTTACGGATATGGGCGAAGATATTCGTGGAAAGGTCGACAGGGTTAAACTTATCTACTTTCGTAGATACAAAAGGTTCTATGGGCCAGGTGCGGTGAATGGTGTAGAAGTATCATACTTTCTCGGCTGGGAAGCAAAGATAGGTGGAACCATTAAGAAGCATGAGATTGAGATTTTGGGAAATGGTACGATTAAAGTTCCTGTGGACGACCTAAAGAAGGACGGATTTAAACAAATCTAAATATTACATTTAATAGGCTCAGTTTTAGACTATAGTTCATAGTTTAGACCTGAGCCTTTTTTATTTGATTGGGTTGCGATTGTGGACAATAGTTTTTTACAAAAGGAAATAGTATTCTACAAACCATGGTTTAAAAGGAATCAGGAGTGGCTATTAAGGTTCGCCAACACATCTATCGGCAGACACATATTAAGAATACATGGCAACAGAAGTTCGATCGGCACGGGCAGAGTTCTTAAAATTGAACCCAATTCTATACACTGGGATAACTCCAATGGCCAGCATGTTGCAGAATACAGAACACATGCCAAGTTTGCCAGAAGGCTATATTATGGATTAAAGCCCCTGTGGAAGGGTATGCACATTTGGGACACTATTGTTGCAAACAGGCTACTTCCTACACTAAACCTAGGATTTGACACCCTCCCCTTTTATCCTGATGCTGACCCAGAGTCAACGAGCGTAGACGGGTTTGTAGGAGCAATAGACGCAGCAGGAAGTAGCTGGTCAGATATTCACAGTGGAAGTCCTGCCGTAGGAAGCAACGACTCGGCGGGCGATACCTATGCCTCAAGAATTCAATCCTACACTACCACGGACGAATACTCCCATATATATAGGGGGATATTCCTGTTCGATACTTCCGACCTGCCAGATACATGCACTATACAATCGGCAACTATGTCCCTCTCCCAATTAGACAATGCCATCTTTCATAAAGACGAGTGGGAAGGAACAGACCCGCCAATGGCAACGGGACTCTATGGATGCAATCCTGATAGTAATACGTCTTTAACGGGTTCGGACTACAACACTATAGGAACAACGCAATATTCCGACACAACCTTCGCCGCAGGCGATACTACACAGGGAGCATATAACGACTATACCCTTAACTCATCTGGGATATCCGCCATCTCTAAAACAGGAATTACTAAGTTTGCTACCAGGGAGGCGAACTATGATGCAACCAACACAGAGCCAGAATGGGAATCCGACAAAGAATATGACTGGCTAGTGGATGCCGCTGAGGAAACTGGGGATTCAAAGGACCCTAAGCTAGTTGTAACTTATACGGCCTCTGCTACTACATATTCACCAACATGTACAGCAGTGGCAAGTATTAGAAAAGGTGCAGTGCAATTACTTGCAACGCTTGGTCACATAAAAAACTGTGTGCCAGCAAAAACCGTGCAAGTATCTCCAACACATCTATCACAAAGCACGTCGTCCGTTACATTTGTCTGGGAAGTGCCGACCGATTGCAAAAACAGAAATGTACATGCACATATTCAGGTCGATGGAACAGATAACACATTCGGGGATTTAGAGGAGAACCTGTTTAGTTTTAGGGATTCGGGGTTTGAATATTGGAACGGAGTAGCATGGGTAGAATATCCCGCAGCTGGAGTAACGGGCACATATTATGGTAATCAAGCACGCATTACACTTTCTCTCACAGAGGGAACTAAGTTTTGGAGAGTGAGAGGAGGGGTTAAATAATGGCTTGGTATAACAGCAGTTGGCTGTACAGGATAAAAATAACGGTGCTTGCAAGTAAGGTTGATGCGGATTTAACCGACTTCCCAGTATATGTTGATTTGTCTGATTTACCAGCAGGGTTCCATTCTCACGTCAAGGCTGGTGGTGTGGACATTCGGGTTACCACCTCTAATGGTACGACAGAAGTTCCTAGAGAGGTTGTATTTTACGATGCAGATACCGACACGGGTGAGTTGCATTTTAAAGGGAATGTGGACGGAGACACAGACACTGATTTCTATATCTATTACGGAAATTCAGAGGCTAGTGATTATGCCGTCGATGCTACTTATGGGGCCGAGAATGTGTGGAAAAGTACATATAAGGGCGTATGGCACCTAAACGAGGCAAGTGGAACAGTTTACGACTCAACAGGGAATAGTGTCGACAGCTCATCGGTCGAGTTGGTCGACCACGCCGTTAGTGGTCAGGTGGGTAGCTGCGACCAGTTCGATGGCTCAAACGATAATATAAACTTCGGAGATGTCCTCGACCTGGGGACAAATGATTTAACGATTTCTGCGTGGTTAAAAACCAGCTCTACTTCGGCAAACGCAAGAACCGTGTTATCGAAATCGTTTTACGGGGCACAAGACTATAGGTTCGCAGCACTACTAACGAATGGGACCACCACCAAATATGCCCAAGTCTTTATGAAGGGAAACGGTGGCACAGACGTAACTGCATACGGTGACACTCAGCTAAACGACAACACTTGGCACTTGACCCATTGGGTATTTGACAGAAGCGGAAACGCAAGTATCTATGTCGATGGTGATAGCGAATCACTAACCGGGTCCGCAGGCATATCGGGTTGGGACGCTCAAAATTTTCAATCAAGCAACCCGTTAAGAATAGGGTCTTACACCTATAGCGACAACACCTCTCCCAACTTATGTTTCGATGGGTTAATTGATGAGGTAAGGCTCTCTTGGGAGCCATTGTCGCCAACTTGGATTTCCACAGAACATAGTAACCAAAGCTCATCATCTACCTTTTATTCGACAGGGGATGAGGGAACACACTATGAAAAAACATGCGACTGTAAGGCAAATATAAGCGGAGGGGCAAGCACAGTGGACAAAACAGTGTCAACAAAGACAAGGATAGAGAAAACAGAGTCAAAAACATTGACAACAAAAGGGAGGATAGGGCAGACGGATTCAAAAACATGTACAGTAGGGGCAAACTTGGTAAAGAAGTCGACAGAGACACTAACAACAAAGGCAGATATTATCGAATGGGGAGATTGGTCTAACACATGGGAGGTTGAGATTACTGCCACCGTTCAGAAAACGACAACCACATTGGGGAGAGTCGAAAGAACCGAATCGAATACCTGTACTGCCAAAGGAAATATAAAGGGGACGCTGAATAACAACTGTACTACCAAAGGAAGAATAAAAACGACAGAAACAATGACGTGTACCGCAATTGCCAGAATAGAATTATCTATAACAAAGACAATAATTGCAGGGGCAAATGTCAAAAAAGAAACACAGAAAGAATGTGTTACAAAGGCCAGAATAAAAATAATTGACATAGCGAAAACCTCGACGACAAAGGCAAGAGTTAGAAAGCTGGGTAATATTAGGACAGTCACAACAAGGGGGCTTGTGAAAACAACAACAACGGGACTTTGTACTACGAAAGGAAACATAAAAAACACGCTGGCCGAAAACTGTGTTGTTAAAGGAAGAATAGGAAGAACAGAGGGCAGGGTCTGTACAATAAGTGGAAGAATTAAGGTTGCAGACGTAACTAAAACGGCCACAATAAGAGGACGGATTGAGAAAACAGAAACACAAACGACTACCTGTAAGGCAAGAATAGAGGTTGTCGACATCCAAAGTTATATAACAACAAAAGGGAATATAAGAGCCACTATCGAACAAATCGCAACCTGTAAATCAAGGATACAGAAGGCAGGGACAAGAAATATAATTTGTAGGGCCGATATTAGCACCACATACAGCCAACCCATTACTACTAAGGCGAATATAAGGCACGCCTATGAAGGGACATGTGACACCAAGGGGAATATCCTCCAAACACAAGGGCACTTAGCAACTACAAAGGGACGAATCGAAACGCTAAATACAAAGATATGTACTACAAAAGCTCGAATAGAACAAGCTAGAATAAAGTCTTGTATAGCACTGGCTAATATTCTTGCAGGATACGGACAGGAAGTCACTACAAAAGCCAACATACGAGCAGCAATCACCACTTTAATTTATGTAAATGGAAACATAAGGGCTACTCAGGCCATGGTGGTTGGGTGTAGGGGAAATATTCGTACAACGGCAGAGCAAGCATCCTCGACAAAAGCTCGTATTGAAAGAGGTGAAGTTAAATCACTTACTTGTCTGGGACGGATTGAGGTAGCAAATGTAGGGTCACTAATCACTGTTAAAGGTAACATAAAGGGCGTAAAAGCACAGTTTGTGGTGGCTAGGGCGCGTGTAACTAGAGGGGTGGGACCAGAGGTCCTTTGTAAGGGTAATATACGGGCAACAAATGTTCAAATCTGTACTACGAAAGGGGATATTCGCCATGTGTACCAACAGCAAACCACCTGTAAAGGAAACGTCCTCAACACACAGGACAAGATATGTGAGTCAAGAGGTAACATTAGAAGCACGATAATAAGAACCTGTATTATGAAGGGTAGAATAGAGATATCGGAGGAAGCAGGAGTTGTATGTAAGGCAAGGATACAAACTGGCAGAGAAAAGCTCACCACAACACTAGCGAACATTAAAGCTGCCGTTAGTCGACATGTTTTCTGTAAAGCATATATTTCGGTTGCTGGGACTGTCCAGATTACATGTCGAGGAAACATCAAAAACACGCTTTCCCAGACTTGTATTACAAGTGGAAGAATACGATATACCAACGAACAGACAATCGCCTGCACAGGAAACATCAGAACTACACAACAAGAAACCTGTTCTTGTATAGGAAATATCAAACAGGGACAATCACATGCCCTTACAACAAGAGGGAGAATAAAAATTAAAGGGCTGTCGGCACACCTTACAACCAAGGCAGACATTAGAGAAACGGTAGCTCAAAATATAACTGTCAGAGCACTCGTTCTTGCAGGAGAACAGCAATCTTTAATAACAAAGGGAAGCATAAGAGTTACAACAGGGAGGTTCGTAAGTGTTAGGGCAAGAATAGGAATAATCGGCGAACACACAGTATTCACGACAGGGAGAATCAGGGCCACAGAAGCACAACAGACCATTGTTGGTGCAGATATAAGAAACACAATAGAACAGACCACCACTTGTCTGGGAAGAATTGGGATAAGTGTTGAACCAAAGACGTGCACTACAAAGGCAAATATTCGTGGAACACAGTTGGTAACAACAACCTGTCTAGGAAGGGTCGAGGTGTCGATGACACAAAATGTCACCGCAAAGGCAAATATTATTACTGCAATTACACGAACAAAGACTATACAAACACATGGAAATATTGTAGTATATGGGTATAGGCAGACTGTAATATGTAAGGCAAGAATATGGGAATCTGGGGAGCCAGAAATTGTAGAGATAGTAGACCAGCAAAGGGGAACTTGGGCTAATAACATAAAGAGGCCAACCGTAAGCGGAAACGCCGTAACCGATACGAACACAGACGGAAGAAGGGTCAATGGCATTGGAGTAGTAGCAAGAGATGTCGTGCCAACAAACAGCTTTCCCGAAGGAGTGACACAGGGTTGTGGAAGGGCAGATAGCGTAGTTAGCAATAGAGGAGATGGCTGTTCGGTAGGAAGCATAGTAGTAATATGCAAGGATATTAACAACCCCGCAAGGGCAGTTGTAAACATTAGTAATATTGTAGACAGTAGCGAGATAAGACAACCAGTTATATCTGTGAACGAAGTTGGCAACCTGTACGATAGAAAAATAAGGTGGTTGTGGTGTATGGGAAGCATAGCATAAAGTTATTTTATATAGTAAAATATATTGATATGGATCAAATTTTAAGAGACAAAAGTGACCGCATCGAAATCGACGTGTACTACAATAATGTACTAACCGCTCCTACTACCATCACCATCAAAACAATTACAGACCCCAATGGCGTTGTAAGGGCAACCGACCAAACGGTAACGGCGGGCACGACTACTGGAAGATATTATTATATTGTGGAATCCTCGCTTACAAACATTCTTGGCATTTACACGGCAGTTTGGGAATTTGTAATTGGCGGAACAACCTATCAACACAGTCAGGAATTTGAGGTTGTAGACACGGTTAGGTCTGGATATATTGTGCCAGAGGACGTGAGGGACAGAGCTACCTATAGCGGGATTACAACAACGTCGCCAAGCGACTCGACCCTTGAGAAGCTAATTAATAAATCTACCGTTCTTATAGATACTTTCCTTGGTGGGTCTGTAAGCTATGCACAATATAGCGAGGACATAAGGTGTGTACTTAACAAGCCCAGAAATGGTGTGCATATCCAACTAAAGCATAGGCCCATTATATCCCTGACAAGTGTAACATTAACGGCAACACCAGCAAATACACTGGACCTAGATACAGACAACATCAGAATTAACGAAGAATCGGGCTATCTGGAATATTTTTATGATATAAGCTATCCGACACTGAAGGTCTGCACAATAGACCCATCTTCGACAACAATAATTCCTGTGGCAAGTGTAGTTTATACGGCAGGATATACGGTTATCCCAGAAGATGTGAAAATGGCAGCATCCATGATAGTTGAGGAACTTTACAAACAAGAGATGGGCGAGGGCAAGGACCTCGTAACATATCAGTTAAAAGACCAGAAGTGGGGATGGAAGAATAGCCAAGCAAAAGACGATGCGTCATCGGTACTCGGACTTGACAATGCAGTTGCAATTAGAAGACTATTGAGAAATTACAGACAGCCAATGGTAATGGTAAGTAGCACATTAGGATAAGATTTTAAATTACTAAAATGTTGGGGCGAATCCCTAGTAGATTTTTAGATACAAAAATATCAGTTTATGAGAAGACAAACGCCCAAGATGACGTTGGGAATACTGTTCAGACAACATCCCTACTTTATAGTGAAATCTTGGCAAACCTACAGCCCGATGATTCTCAGATAACACACGACATACAGGGAATAACACATATTCAGACGCACTTCTGCTTTATTAACACATACGATGATAACAATACAAAATATGAGATAAAACCGTCTCACGAGATATTAGACACGGAAACTGGACTACGATATTTAATATTGGGAATTGAAGATTATACAGTAGGACTTGTAAAAATAGAAAAAGGGGGATATACAGAACTTGCACTTAAACATATTGCAGACGACAGATACGAAACGATTACGAGAAAAACAGCGGCCTCTAAAGCACGAATAGACTCAAGAGACACATTTATTAGAACTAAGCCGATAACAACGAAAGGAAGGGTAACATGAGGATAGGAATGCAGGCGACAATGGAAAATAAGGATGTAATTAATCGTGCCATGAAGACACTTGAGAAGAAAATTCAAGATAGAAAAGAGGATATGGAGAAGGTTGGTATAATGTTTAGAGATAGTGCAAGAAAGATATTAGCTGACGAAGTGTCCAAGTCTGACTATCCAGGCAGGAATGTTACTGGCAAGTTAGAAAAGTCGATAGTCTATACAGTGGATGACAAAGAGTGGGTCGTAACAATAGGACCCGATGGAAGTGCAACGAACAAAGAGGGACAACCCTATGATTATTGGGTAGAACACGGACACTTCATGACAGGATGGGGTAAGTCAGGAGGAGATTATTTCCTTGTAGAACACACGAACAGAGGAAACGTAGCAAGATGGTGGCCAGGATATCATTATATGCAAAGAAGCTACGAAAAAAATAAGGGGAAAGTTAAAGATATTTTTAAAGCTAGTTTGCAAAAACTATGAACCTAAACCTAATTAAACAATCTGTATTTAAGGTGTTAAACGACGATACAACCCTACAGGGATTGCTAAAGGCAAGTGGCAGAATACATCGCCAGAGCCCCCCTGTAGACGTTAAATATCCGTGTGTAACCTACGAATGTACAAGCAATGATAATCCTTATAATCAAAACGACTCAAGCGGAAAGATAGTAGAGGCCCTCCTTATAATTACCATTTTTAGTAACGAAGCTGCCGACACAGAATCTGATAATATTGAGGCAAGAATAAAGACGCTATTACACGGACAAAACGATGACTTAACAAACGATAGCATAATATGTTATAGTTGTTATAGAATAGGAGTGGGAAGTCAAAGAAAAGACCCACAGCACAATATATGGGTAACAATACCCTCTTATAGAATAAGATGGGCGACAAAGTAAAAGTATTTTAGCTTTTAGTTTTAGACAAATGGCGATACCGTCAACAGTGAATATAAACAGTCCAACATCAGAGGACAAAACAGTACACAAGAATTTGAGGACTATGGCAGATAAGTTTGCAATGTGGACAGGAATAGAAGATTCGGGAGTAGACGAAGCACTTGCAGATTTATGTAGCAACCTATCAACAGAGATTAACAAGTTCCAAGCACTTGTTTACAAGGGCATAGAAGATTATGAGGGGGTAGAAAAGCCAGAAGAGTTGATAGCATTTATAAAAAGAAGAGTGAGTTCAATGTGGCACGACATGGAAGAAAGACAAAAAATTGGGATAGATAAACTTGGGATTTTAATAAGGCGATATACAATAACAGATAATATTTTAGAAAAACACAATGGCAAGGAAAAGAAAGCCAAAAAAGACGGTAACGAAAAGTAGTGTGTCGAAGAAATTTGACCCACACAAATTTGAAAAGGAACTGTTGGAAAAAAATGATAAGAAAGAAGATGTGAAAGAGGAAGAAAACACTACCCAAGACAAGTCAAGTATGGTAGTATATGTAGGGACAGCAAAGAGAGCAAGGAGAATAGGAATCTATACGGGAAAAGAGTATTTGTTTGAAAAGGATGACGAACTTAAACCAATACCCATTGGGGTAGATAATTCAGATTTACCTGCATTAATACAAGAAAAAGGAAAAGGATGCTGGAGAGTAGAACCGACCGCAATATTTATATTGAAAGAGGAATGGGATAAGAATTGTAGTTAGTCAAAGATTAAAGCAATAAGCCACAGATAAAGCCTCAGATAAAATATCTATTTTATACGAAATTAAGAAATGGCTATTACAACTACCAATATACAAACTGGTGGGGCAGTAGTTTATGTCGGCGGGACAGTCTCTGCATCTACAAACACTGACGGGTTTTATGATATGTCAGCAACTGGAACCGATGTGGGGTGTACTTCGGGTGGTGTGACCTTGACTTACACAAGAGACACTAGCGACATATTCTGCGACCAGGTAACTGCACCAGTGAGTACATCGTTGACTGGAGAAACAGTAACAATCGAGTTTGATGCCCTTGAATCTACAGCAGAAAACATTGAGATTCTAATGAACGCAAGTATGACAGAGTCGGCAGACGGAACGACTGCATATTGGCTTGGCGTTGGAGGGAATACGACTATTACCTTCCAGCCTGCACAATTGAAGATTACAGATAACAACACAAGTTATCTTACATACTACACGTTCTTCAAGACACTTGCTGGCGGATTCGAGGCGAACTTCGAGAGAGAAAATCCAACTGCTATAGGAGTAACATTAACAGCTTACTCAGACACAACACATGCAACTGGATTACAACTGTTCGAGATTCAACAGAATAAGTCCTAGAAACTTTCATTTTTAGGGACATACTATAGCCGAGTTAAAGATTACTTGTTATAGTTATAGTTATGTCAACTAAGGAAGATAAAAAGATTCCCGCAGATGTTGCGGGCAACGCTAATGTGCCTAGTGTAGAAATTAAAGATGACAAGCCAAATAAACATGAGGCCGAAATTGTCATTGGCGGAAAAACCAGAGTAATTAAAAAGCTAAGGGCTGGTGAGTTCTATAAGGCACAAAGGGCATTTGCGGGAATACTAGGCTCGGTTACAAAGGGTCTGGATACGAAGAAGTTAATGAAGGGCGAAATAGACCCGAATAATCCTGAGCAACTAAAGAAAATGGTTTCTGATACTGATATCCCAGCAGTTATGAATGTGTTAGCAGAGGCCCCAACAAAAATGGCGGGGTTTGTTGCTATTTGTGCTGGTATAGATGAGAAGGAATTGCTTAACGAAGCATATCCAGAAGAGATACCCGAAGCATTTAATATATGTTACGACCTCAACAATATGGCCGAAAACATAAAAAACTTCGGAGCCCCTATGCGCATGTTAGGGGCGGGACTAGCGTAAGCGGACAACAGGCTATACCAAGGGTTGACCTGTTGGATTGGTGTGTGGATATTTTAGTGTCAAGGGGATATGGTAGTAGACAAGAGTTGTTAAGCGGAATGTATTGGGAGGATTTTTGGGAAGCAACCATTGTAGCGGCAAACACATCGGCAGTTGAATTGAATACGCAAATGCGATTTCAGTTTATGTTACATGCGGACAAGAAGTCACAGGGGAAATGGAGGGATTTGCCAATTCCCTTTCCTGTTAGACATAAAGAAGTTAAAGACAAGAGTGGTCTTAGTCAGTTTCCAAAGCACATGCAGGGAACTGTATATAGACCTAGCGATAAACTTTAAAGTAAAAACATGGACGCAGAATCGTTACAATCTCTAAAAATTACTGTAAAGCTGGTTGCGGATGCCAAGGAAGCAATTCAGACAGTAGACAAGGCACTTGGCGAATTACAACAAAAGGTTCAAAAGTTCAACCAAACGTCTAAAGACCAAATGGCGCTTCCAGGCATGGAGAAGGTGAAAAAAGATATAGATTCCGTAAAGGAACCCATGGATAATGTAACAGAAAAGGCAGAGAATATGGCCTCTAGGTTCCGCACAATATCTGTTAGTCTTGCCTTTGTAAGCTATGGACTAAATCAGCTGAGAACAATAATAAATGGCGTTGTTGACTCGATTACGGGCTTTGCATCTACTTTCGCCAAGATGTTCGGGGAAGTTGAAGAAGCTACAGCACGCATGCAAGTTGCAATGGGAACAAGTAGCCAAACAGCAAACTCTCTGTCGAAAGCGTTCATGCTTCTTTCAATGGAAGTCCCGACCACACAAGCAGAGCTTTTGAAGATAGCGGAGACATTAAATAAGGCTGGAATTGAGGGTGTTGGAGCAACTTACGAAATTACAAAACTTGTCGCAAAACTATCAGAATTGGAACCCGCACTTGGCGTTGAGGAAATTGCAGAGGCACTATCAGTAATTAGGTCGTCATTCAGGCTACAGTTAGAGGATATGGATAACATTGCGTCTGTAATGTATAAGATAGCAAAGCAAACCGTTGGGGGCCTAGATGACTACACGGCGGGTCTTGCGAGAGCTGCACCAGCAGCACAGGCGATAAATATATCGTTTGAGGATATGGCAGCTATGTTGGGTGTGATTATCCAAGTTACAAATCAAGCAGAACAATCTGGGACCAGATTTAAGAGACTACTGGTGTCTTTGAGGCAAAATATTGAAGAAATTGCTGAACAGATGGGGATGACAAGGGAGGCAGCGTTAAATATGTTGGGCGAAGATGCAGTGGGATTCCTAACAAAATACGCAGAGACAGTTAAGGCATCAGGCGATGAACTGGGATTCTTGAGCGAAGTATTCGACCAACGAGCAATAGACGCAATATTACCACTCATAAACAATCTTGATTTAATGACAGAATATTTAGAGGATGCCCGCAATGAGTGGTCGAAACTTAATAACGAAACCGAACTGACAAAAGACTATGCCGTTGTAACAAAAACATTTAACGCAGAAATGCAGAAATTAAAGAATATTCTTGACGGACTCAAAACGGTTATCGGCGAGGCGATAGTCCCCTATTTAACAAAGGGAATTGTTTTATTACAAAATCTTGCGAAATACGCAATTGCACTGTGGGTGTCTCTTTCACCAGAAGCAAAGAAGTGGATAGTTGTAATCCTCGGCGTAATTGTAGTTATTGGAGCACTATCTGTAGCATTTATAACACTAACAACCGTAGCGATTGCCGCAATGATGACCGTAGCAGGATTGGTGGCACTATTTGGAAGTGTTGCTGGTGCCGCAATAGCTGTTGCGGCCGCAGTTATGATTGCTGTAGGAGCAATTCTCTGGCTAATTGCGACCGCCCTTGGTCTTTCAATAGCACTTCCGAGAATAAATGTAGGAGATAAGTTTAAAGAGTGGCTTGGCCTCGACAAACTACAAGAGAATCTTACAAAAGTAGACAAAACATTAAAGAAAAAATTCGACGACATTAATACAACCGTCACAGAGAGTTCTGGCGAGATGGGGAAAGCCCTTGCAAACTATGGTGCGTTATTGGCACAATGGGGCAACACATTCCTTGGAAAGTATGTATATCAGTTTGAAAGGGCGGACTGGGAACTTTTAGATAGCGTAACAAAGATAGCAGAACAACATTTCGCAATATTAGAGAAAGCAGGAACATTATCGGCAGAACAAGCGGTGTTGGCACTTGAGATGGTTAGGGGGAAAATCGGACAAGCAATTTATGAAATGAAAACGCTGGGCAAGGTTACGGGCGAAACAATTACTGCTATCCAAGAATCTGTCGGCGGGGCAAGGGCAGAGAGTATCTTGAAACAGATAGTACAAGCAATTAAGGTCGAGGAATTACAAAATGCAATCGAAAAGATAACCGACAAACTGGGCAACTTGAAAGATGCAATGAAAGAGGCAATCGACAAGATTAATGACCAGATTGAGGCAATAGAGGAAAGCTATGAGGCACAAATCAAGCCACACCAAGATATTATTGATACACTAACAAAGCAGAAGAAAGAACTAGAAAAGGTATATAAACAAGAAAAGAAAATCTATGATGCACAAGTTAAAGAAGCTCAGAAGCAATATGACTTCGAGAAAGACAGATATGATGAAATTAGAGATATAAATAAGGCAGAAATGGATGTTCTCCGAGAACAGGAAGATATGGCGAGGGAGCAACTAAGTGACGCACAAGACACACTGGACGCATTAAAGGAATTGAGGCAGAAAGACATAGATGCGGCAGAAGGAATGTTGGACTATGCCAGAATGAACCTTGAGTCTGCACAGAACAGGCTGAAAAAGGAAAAGATAATTGGAAAAACCGAGTGGGATGCATCGTATAGAGCTGCACTTACCAGAGTGGAATCAGCAGAACAGCAAGTTGACCTTGCTTATGGTGTCTACATAAGCACAAAGAATTCACATGACGAGCAAATTGAACTTGCACAACAAACGGTTGATGCTCAGAAGGCGGCAGTTGAGGCATTACAAGACCAAATAAAGGCATTACAAAAGGCACACAAAGAAGAAGAGAAGTATTATGAACAGCTAGTTGATACCGCAAAAGACCAGCTGGATACTGCAAAAGACGCACTAAGTGACTTTAAAGACAACTACCAAGAGCAAGCCGACCTTCTAAACGAACAGATAGATGCACAGAAAGAAATGGTCGATGCATTAAAGGAGGCTAGAGACGAGGAAATACAAATTCTTAAAGAAGAGAAAGGTGCGATTGAGGATAGATACAAAGCAGAGATGGATGTTCTTGAAGCTAAAAAGAAATCGGCAGAAAAGGCACTCAAGAAAGAGGAACAATATTTAGAAACACTCGAAAGGCTAAATCAGGAATACATAAATGCAATTAATAATAGGATGCAGGCAATTGAGCAGGAAATATCGGGAATGGACATATCAGTTCCAATTCCAGAACCCGATATTAGCGAATGGGACACTAGCAAGTGGAGTATTGATGATATAAAGATTAATTTCAAGTTGCCCGATTTCGCATCGATGGCTACAAACATAGGCGACAAACTTCTTGAGGCGATAAAGAAAATCCCAACCCCGTTTGAAATAGGCGAGAAAGTAGGAGAATGGATTAGTGACATAGACTGGAAACAAGTAAAGAAAGACATAAAGAAGGCAATAAAGAAAATAGACTGGAGCACAGTTGTCGAAACCCTTGTGACGCTGGCATTCCCGCCACTAATAGGACTAAAGTCATTCAAAAAATGTTTCGAAGTAGATTGGTCTCAAATAATAACAGACATAGATACGTCCCTAAAGGAGGGTGACTGGGAAATTGTTGAAACAATTTTAGGGCTAATGTTTCCCTTCGGAACATTCCTGCTTGGAGTTTTAAGTAAACTAGGAGTATCCTCGGATTTCAGTTGGGACAAAGATGTAAAGGCCGCGCTAGTGAAGGTGATTAAGGGAGTTGCATGGGGAGATGCAATTACAGAAATATTCTCATCACTATCAAATAAGGTCTCTGAAAAAATTAATGAGGCTAAGTTATGGGGTGAAGACATAGTCGACAAGTTCAAAGACGGAGTAAGTGGTAAAAAAGAGCTGATTAAATCACAAGGAACAATAATTGGACAGACACTGAAAACGGGACTGGATTATGCAACAAATAGTGCGAGGAGCTGGGGAATTGCCGCAATCAATAATTATGGGTCTGGGATTGATGCGAAAAAAGAATCCGTTAAGACCAAAGGACAACAGGTGGCAACGAAATTAAAAGGGGGACTAGACTATGCAATAAACAACGCTTGGTCATGGGGAGGAGATTTTGCCAAAAACTTTAAAAATGGTATGGAGGCCAAGAAGAAAGAACTGGAAAATGCCGTAAAGGGAATCGCAGAAGCAATTGCCAAGTATCTTATGTTCTCTCTGCCAGAGGAGGGGCCCCTTAGTACCATGGACGAGTGGATGCCCCACATGATAGATAATCTAGCCAGTGGAATCAAGGGGGGGTTGCCAAAACTAGAGGGAACAGTCAAAGATATGGCATCGGTATTAGCTGGCGTAGCAACACCAGACTTCGCAGGAATAAACGCTAATGCAATGGGGACATCTATACAATCGGAGGCAAGTCGTGGGCAAGTTGGTGGCAAGACAGAAGTAATATTTAATGTGGGAAATATGATTGCAACAGAGGGCGAAAAGAGAGAGTTTGCAAGAGAGATAAGTTCTTATGCGACAACAGAATTACAAAGGTTAGGAAAATAAATTTTAATTAATTAACGAACATGGCTACTTATATCGCACGACCTACTATTGCAGGCACTAGCATGCCCTTTCCAAGTGCTACAAATATTGAACCCGTGTGGGTCAAAGCCGAACACACAACACTGGGCGGAACTACCAGAAGAGAATTAATGGCTAGAAAATATAGATATACACTTACTTGGGATTACATAACTGTAACCGATTATAATGCGATAGAAACAAAGGTAAACGGAACACAGCCAATGACTTTTATCTATGCAAAGTGGCCACAAAGTGCTGGCGCTGGCGTATCGGTACTTGCAGAACTATCGACAAGACAATTAATGGCTGGTTCTGGAGATGCGTCATATTTATCAGCAGTTACACTTTCACTTACTGAGGTTTCAAGCAGGATTTAATGGCAACAACAACACAAACAGCAAAATGTAAATCGAGAATCTTTCCAAGTGCCACGCAACAAACGGCAATAGACAAAACACAGAGAACCGTTGAGGGAAAGATAGAGATAATGTGGGACGGCATAAGCTGGACCGATGAGTCTACATATTTCTTATCTGCAAAGGGCGATTGGACGATGGAGGGAAAGTTGGGCGAGGGCTTAGCTTCTCAGGCAGACTTCGAGCTAGAAAACACAACGAAAAGATTTCTACCAGAGAACACATCGTCTCCAATACAATCATATCTAATTCCAAGAAAACAAATTCGCTTTTATGTGGTAGTTGAGAATACAGAGTATCTTTTGTTTACTGGGTATATTAAGGCAATAGAACCTAGCAGGAAATCTGGGAAGGTTAATTTGCACTGCTTTGATAACGCAGAGAAGGTATTGAATGTACAGTGCCCAAGAGATGCACTTGTTGACTACTATACACACGAGATAATACAAGTTCTTGCAGAGAAGGCAGGAATATCTGCTATGGACCTAGAAAACTCTAGCCATTTAGTTAGGGCGGCTTACTTCGGAGATAGAAATATATGGCCCGTTATGGGAGAATTAGCAGTTGCCGAAAGGGGTCGTGTATTCTTTGACATAGATGGGACATTAAAGTTCTGGGGACGTGACCATATACAGGAACAAAGTCGAGTGACCACACTTTCAATGGATACTCATTTGCTGGAAATGGAGTTTAGCGTTGAAGAACAACATATTAAGAATAGAGTTACGGTTAAGGCCAGACCAAGGGCATCTGCGGGAATCCAGCCCGTATGGACAAATGGGAATGTCGAGGCGCTAAATCAATATACAGAACAACTTGTGTGGATACCAGCAAACGGAACTCAATACGCATATCTCGAAATAGAGGACTCATACGGACCACTCCCCTGCTCAGATTGGATTAGTCCAGTAGCAAATACAGATTATGAGGCAAATTCATCGTCTGACGGAACAGGAACCGATTATACTGGTAGCTTGACCATTAACGAGTTTGTAACTTATGCAGACGCTTGTTATATAGAAGTACAAAATCATGCACCAGTAGATGTGTATTTAACTAAGTTTCAGATTCGTGCAAATCCTTTGAAAATTTGGAAGTGGATAAGGATACAACAGGAAGATGAATGGTCAGTTGCAGAATATGGTGCACAAGAAATAGAAATAGAAAACGACTTCATAGACGACGAGCAAATGGCAAATGATATTGCCGAAACAGAGGTGAATCGGTGGAAAGACGCAAAGAATCTGTTTAGGGCAAAGATTCTGGGTGTACCATATCTACAGGTTGGCGATATAATTGGGCTAGAGATATCGTCTGGGACATACGAAGATTATATGATTTATTCTATCGGGTGGGATGTCGATACAAGAGGGTTTACACAAACACTTGAGTTTGTAGATAAGATAGACTTTCCAGTAACACAGACAGTTGACTGTAGAGCAGATATAAAACGAGATTATTCAAAGACAATATCGTGTAAAGCAAATCTCGGAACAGCAACTAAGACTCTAATAAGCAGAGCAAGAATTACAGAGTTTACACTGTATAAGAAATCGTCTACAACGAAGGCGAATGTATTGGGACAACATACGGTAACAGCAAAAGCAAATATAGATTAATTTACATAAATTAAAATGGGAAAGACAGTTCACATATCTTCTGGAAGTAGAATAGATGGGTCATTTGCGCCTGTCAACATCGTACAGGTCGGCGACCCAAGTCAGCCAACGGAAATAATAATACAGAATGGGAAGATAATGGTTTACGACTCAACTGGTCAAACAACGATAGATAGCGGTGTTGTACAGGCGGTTGGTATAGCTGCAAAGGCCATTTCTGCTTCAAAACTATCTGTTGGTCAACGAAGCTATGTTACCACAGTTTCATTCGCCCCAGCATCAAGAAATAATGTGACGTGGACAAAAGGAGTTATATATTTTAATGGCGGGGAAACCCAAGATATTGTGGCTGGAACAACTGGGAACCTTTCCCATAAATCCTATGTGTACTACGATGGGACAGAATATCTAAGAACAACAACAGACGAGAGTGTGGCAACAGCAGGAAATCGTGCGATAATGATAATCGTAACCCCCATGGATAGTCCCGATGATTTAGCATTAATACAAGAATTTAGAGGCGGGGGAACGACAATCTCTGGCGACAAAATAACAACAGGACACATTTCAACTAATAGGATTTGGATAGGCACCCAGTCTTTTGTAACTAATGTAATATTTGACTCGGTTAATGCCGCAAAAGCGAGTTGGACTGCTGGAACAATTAAATTCTCGGATGGAACAACAAGGTCAATAATCGCGGGGAATACAGACGAGCTAAATAAAAGAACTACAGTATATACCGCAGATGCAAATACATTAGCATTGTGGCACTTCAACGAAACATCTGGAACAACATGCGACAATACCGAAGGAACTGCCGACTGGGATGGAACAGCAAGCGATGCTGGAACAGTTAATTCTGGTGGAAAATTCGATTACTGTAGACTGTTTAACGGAACAGATGAATATGTTACGGTTTCTGATTTCTCTGAAATGGACCAAACGACATTTACTTGGGAAGGGTGGTTTAAGACAAGTGGCAGCACCCAACAAACCATATTATCGAGGGAGCCCGCCGATTCTTCTGCATGGACATATAGGGTTTTTATTACATCAACAGGATACTTACAATACGACATTAAAATAGACAGCGACGTAACATATTCTCTGGTTTCACAAGATACATTTAATGATGGTGAGTGGCACAATTTTGCAGCTAACTTCGATGCTACCAGCGATACAATGCAACTATGGATAGATGGAATATTGCACGCAGAAAGAACAGACTGCACAGAGGACCCGCCAGCATCTGCCGAGGACTTGTCGATAGGCTGTAGTAACTCTGCATACTTTTTTGACGGATATATTGACGAATTGAGGTTTTCAAATAGCATAAGAACATATACAGTAGCAAGTAAGCGATATATTTATTACGATAATTCCGTGGTGTTGACCGTAAGTAGCACATATACAGACTCGGTGGGCAACAGAAAGGTTCTAATGGCAATTATGACACCAAAACAGACTTATGGTGGCTGTGAAATACAAGTCTTGGGAAACGACGGGACCGTAATTGATGGGGACCAAATAAAGACTGGCAGAGTATCTTCATCGGACGGAAAGACATATTTTGACTTAACAAATAGACGAATAATCATGAATGACGGAAGCAACGACAGGGTTCTGCTCGGATACCAGCCTGGGGGGTTCTAGGCCATGCGATTGATAATAGATTGTAAGCACAGAGATTTTAGATTACTAATTAACTAACTATGGCAAAGAAAATATCGGAACTGACAGAGACAACAACATTAGCTGGGAATGACCTAATATCGCTTGTAGACAGAAGCGACACAGAACAATCGCTCACAGGGTCGACAAGGAAGGCAACCATAGAAACATTATTGGCAACGGGGTGGGTTCCTGTAAGCGAAACTTGGACTTATGCAAGTGCCTCCACGTTTACTGTACCAACGGACTTGACTGCAAAGTATTTCAAGGGTGCTAAGATTAAAATGACCCAGACCACAGATAAGTATTTCTATGTTGCGAGTTCGAGTTATTCTGACCCTAACACCACAGTAACGATAGTTGAAAATACAAGCTACACAATAGCCGATGCAGCAATAACAAGTCCCTATTATTCACTTGCAGAAAATCCAAGAGGGTTTCCTGCTTGGAAATATATGAGCTGTGTCGCAACGATTACATCGGAGCAGGCAGACATAACTGACGCCTCTGATGTTAAGGTGTTATTCGATACGACGACACTAGACATCAATGGTGATTTTTCGTCTGGGAATAACGGAATAGAGATACCGCTATCGGGATATTATAGAACAGATGGTGTAATTAAATATGATGAGATTAACAAGAGTGGTGCGAACATCTTGTTTTTTATCAAAGCAGACTCCACAGAGGTGACGAGGACAACGGCTAATAGTAGTGCAGACAGCTACAGAAGAACTACGATTCAGGGGTCGAAAACGATATATTATACAGCAGGGGAAATAGTAACGATGTATGGGCGTGTGGGTATCGGGTCGAATGTTGCCGATATTGAAACCTCAACTGAACTTGGAGTACATTTCGAAAAAATATAGAATAGACAGAATCGCTTTAATAAACAACTATGGCAAGTGAAAAAATACTAACCGAAGGGTTAGAAGAAATAACAACAGAAGATAGCGAAACCCTTATGACCGAGGGGGAAGATAATCCGTATGCCAACGATTACGGGCTGAAGATAACAAAGAAGGGGAAGAGCATTGATAGCACAGACCCAAGGGATTATGTTCTCTGGAGTAAGTATCCAGTGTTAAAGATTGCACAGTATGGTGGCGGGACCTTCGACCTTACACCGTTGCCAGCAGGAAACGGGGGACTATTAACGATAAATCACGACTTGGGATATAATCCGATTGTGTTCTTTTTCAAGAAAAAGATAACAACAGGAGTAGTTGGTCCCGACAGTGGCAAAATGTTAGTTAAGTCGAACTATCAAGACTCTTTCGCATTTGCTGCCATAGAAAATAGTCCTAGCGACAAGAACAATATATATGTTCAATTCGGATGGGATGCGTTTACTCCCCCATACCCGTCGTTTAAATACTATTATTATTTATGCTATGATGAAGGGATAAATATATGAGCAGTAGTTATGTATTCAAGGTAGCACAACAGGGACAGAACGCCGATACAGCAGACAACAAGGACCTTATCTATTCATCTGAATTTAATTCCTTTAAGATTGCCGAACAGGGCACAGCAGAATCTGTTGGCGGAGCCGACATAACAATAAGCCATTCGCTCGGATATGAGGCAACATATATGACATATCTGAAATGGGCAGGAGAAGATTCGTATGTAATAGCAGAAGGAAGAAGTTATATTACAGATACTGAACTTGTCGTGGAAAATCTAGTAGACAATGGAGACAAGGTGTCGTATATGATATTTTACGACCCAGCCGACCCAGATGCCTCAGACTATACACGCGAAAAAGCCGACGACTATGGAATTAAAATTTCACAAACAGACAATGATGTTAAGAACTGTCCAGAAAACAAGTTGTCGTTAAGTTCATCCTACCCAACACTACAAATCAGGGATGTATTCACGAGCATGGGGCCAGCGGCCAACAGCACAGTATCAATACCACATAACTATGGATATTTCCCCGCATTCATAGCACAGATAAAAACATTCTTTAATGGCAACTACTATTATTATGAGCTTCCCCTTGTTCAAGATGGCGGGATGACCTACCCAAGGGTTTATTGTAGGTCAAAGGTCAATAGTATAGAAATTGTAACAGAAGATGGATTCGACGCAAGTTCCAATACCGTTAGAATTGTTCTTTTTACGGAGGCACTAGAATAATTGACAAGCACGCTACATTTAGTTAATATATAGATATGGGCAAGATACAGATAAGTTCAACAGATTTAGTCGGAATTATGGTTAGAGCAAGCCTCATAGAATCCGCAAAAACACGTCTTATAAGGTGTCGGGAAGAATTAAAAGCAATAGAGGAAGAAAACGAAAATTATATGAAAGATTTTATGTCTAAATATGGACTGAAAAGAGAAGACCGTTACAAAATAAATCAAGAAGGGTGTTACCTACAAGTAATTCCCTAGTTCTATAGGATAGACAGAATCGCTTTTAATTAACGTAAATGGAAATGCAGGAGTATGACACGATGCGAATAACCAAATTAGAAAAACAAGTTGAGACACTTGCAGTTAAACAAATACCAAGAATAACGGCTGATATTGCCATTATATCAGAACAGATAAAAGAAATTAAGAATAATCACTTACAACATATATATACTCAGTTGCAGAAGATAGATAAAAGGCTCGATGAGGTATGTATAACAATTGCTCAACAGAAACCAATGTCCACACTTGGAAGTGACGTTGTAAAATACATTATAATTGGGGTATTGGCAGCAGCATTAACTTTTATAATTCGCCGAAATGAATAATCTAGAGAAAAGAAAGAGTCAAAAAGGAACAGGGTTAAAACCTCTAACCGAAGAGGAACGTAAATTATTAAAAGGAAAGGTAAAAAAAGTTGAAAGTAATTGAGAAACATTTTAATGGAAATGCCTCGTCTCGTGGGGGTCAAAAGATTATTGGTGTATGTTTGCACATAGCACAGACCGCAAATGGTGGAATTCAGGCATTACATAACTGGGCAGTTAATCCTAATAACGGGGGTTCGTGGCACTATGGAGTTTCAAAAAAGGGAGAGATATTTCATTATGTTCCAAACGAATTAGCAGCTTGGACCCAAGGATTATCTTGGAGAAATGGAGTTCCATATAATGCAAGGGGAATCAAGCTCGATATTAATAGGCTTGGAAAGATTATTAGAGAAAAGAAGGGCATAAATCCGAACGCCTATTGTGTGACCCCAGACACCAAAATATTACTTACAGATATGAACTGGATACCAGCCAATAAACTTTCTGTTGGGACAGAAATTGTCGGATTTGACGAAAACCCAATTAAGATATCAAAAGAAGCAAAAAACACAAGGCGCTACTTACGAGTAGCAACTGTCACAGAACTTACAAGAAAAAATGCAGATGTTTACGAGATTGTGCTTTCGGATGGCACCAAACTTAAATCTACGGGCGAACACAAATGGATTTATCATGCAGGAAAGGGTCATGGAGGAAGATGGATACAAACAGACGAGATGGAGGAATTTATGCATTCTTATAAAAACAAGAACGGGCTCTGGCTCCCTCGATATTTCTATCCATCTATAAGGATAGATAGTTACGAAACGGGGTTTCTATCCGCCGCCTTTGATGGAGAGGGGTCATTTAGATTTACTCAAGGAGAAGGACTACAAATCGTCTTTTCACAAAAGGATAATCGATTTATGGAAAAGGTTAAGCAATGTTTGACGAAACTTGGTTTTAAATTCGGTATAACTACTGATAAAAAGAATTGTAATCAGCTATATCTTACTGGGGGGAAATCGGAAGTGTTCAGGTTTTTATGCGAGTGTAACCCTCGTAGGTTAATGGACAAATTCAAAAAGCAAATTTTTGGAAGACTAAATCTATTTCCTTTATCGTTGGTCGAGGTAGAATCTGTGAGAAACATTGGGAAACAGGAAATTATTGCTTTTAGTTCCTCAACCAAAACATATATCGCCGAGGGATTTGGCTCACACAATACTATCGGGGTAGAACATGAAGGCAATACCGCAGAAAAATGGACAACGGCAATGTATAAGGCGGACGCAGAACTTATAAAATACCTTTCAAAGACCTACGGCTTCCCGATTGATAGAGACCATGTAATTGGTCATTTTGAAATAGATTATGTTGACAGACCAAACTGCTTACCAGTCGAAGAAACTTATCTGCTCACGCCAGGTGGGTGGAAATTATTAAAGAATGTCACCTTGTCGGACACCGTATTACAATCTAACGATAACGGCACTTTGACATGGACTAAACCGACAAGAATTGTTGCACCCTATATGGATAGGGTGTATAAGAATGACATTGGTTTTATGGCTACAGAATCACATGAGGTATTATATTATGATTATGAATATCGTCTATTTAAGAAATCACTAAAGCACCTCCTAGATAAGACCGTTAATGTGCCTATATGGGGGAATATCCAACAGAGTGGGCTTGATATAAATGCGGATTTATTAGCTCTATTGGTATATGTGCAAGCAGACGGTCATTATGGACTTAGCAAAGCAAGGAAAGATGGTAGTAAGATTGTGGAAGTAATAGAATTTCACCTAAAGAAGAAAAGAAAAATTAAAGCAATTGAAAAAATTCTAAACGGATTGAAGAAGAAATTCACTCACAGAAAACAAAAGGATGATAGTATTAAAATTAGAATTCGCGGCCAAGAGTGGATAAGAGAGAATATTCTGAAATGGATGCCCGAAAAAACATGGACATGGGAATTTCTAAAAATAAACTTATACCAGTGGGAAATTATAAAAAGTCATTTATTTAACGCAGATGGATATAGACATAAAACCCATAGAAAATATTGTTCTACTGTAAAAATAAACAATGAGGTATTACAGGCAATTGCCCATACTCATGGCGATGTATTTAGTATTACCTGCGATGAAAGGGAAAAATCCAATCATAACGATGCCTATGTTAGTCAACTTTATCTATATAAGAATAAATCAAAGACATTACATAGAAATAAATGGAAATATGAAAATGGTGTCCTTGTAGGTTGCGTTACTGTTCCTGATGGAAATATTATAATTAGACAGAATGACAATATTTTTATTACAGGGAATTGTCCTGGGACGGGGCTAAACTGGAAAACACTCTTTACATATCTAAAGCCTGTTGTACCAGACAATCTATATCGTGTATCGAAAAATGGTAAGCAATTAGGTGCATATAGTAAACGAACAAATGCTTTCGATAAATTCGTGGATAGTGGGGCAGATAAAGTTACATATAATGGGGCTAATATTACTTCTGAATTTAAAGCCGACATGAATAAGCTAAATCAAAAAATAAACGAGCTAACTGCTGAAAAAGAAGCATGTGTAAAAGAAAAAAACGAACTTATTGGAGAAACGAATAGACTGAAAACACAGATAGACACACAAACAGAGCAGATTGCAAACTTTGAAGTAAAAGTTGCAGACCTGACAACGAGTGTCGGAGAACTTGAAACACAGGTTGCCGAACTGAAAGAAGAACTAGAAAATTGTGAGAATTGTCAGCCCTATAAAGACGAAGTAGAAAAGTATAAGCAGGAGTTGCAGAAACCACTATATAAGATAGTGGAGGCTATATATAAATTCTTAGATAAATGACATGGCGGCCGCAGGATATCTTTCAACTCCAAGAGGAGCAGTAAGTCAATATGTATATTCAAGGGACCAGTGTACGACAGAACACCCTGATTATGTTCATAATTCAGAGAGTTCAGCACTTGACGGAACAGATGGCTTGTCTGGAGTTATTCAATCAACGCTAAATGCTTACTATGCAGCAGCTGGATGGGTTGTATCGAATAAGGTTCTAACCTACAACCCGAAAACTGATGTCTGGGATATCAAACCAGGTGAGTATGTACTTTAGTTTTTAACTTAAAAAAATGTCACAATTACTGGCAACAATTATTGGGGCTGTTATGCCTCCGATTATCGAGTTCGTTATCACAAAAATAGGAGCAGAGAAAAGGTGGCTGAAATATATAATTGCGTTTATAACCTGTGTAATTGCTGGTGGTGCAACCACAATCCTTGTAGATGGAGTAGATTTATTTGATGCAGAAAACGCACTTGGCGATATAGGATTAGTATTTCTGGCCTCACAGACCATATACAATACATACTGGGTGAACTCTGGGTTCCAGAAAGCAATAATTAAGAAATTTAGCTAGGATATATGGCGGGAGATTAAAAACCTCCTGCCAACTTACTTTTTAAGATAATAATATGAAAGAACTAGAAGAAAAATTTAAGGGCATGATAGATACAGCAAGAGAAGAAAGACAAACTGCAAGTGATTTTAACCGCAGAACGGAAATACAAGGGTATATAAGAGGGCTAGAAGAAGCATTAAAGATTGTAAGGGATAGTGAAGAATAGTGTTACTAGGATACACCAAATAGGCAACAGAATACCGATAATCGCCAGACATATCATTAGTAGGTTGTATTTCTTTCTCATGTTCATTGTTAGGATTTAAGTAATTCGTTTTCGTAGATATTGCCAACAATTTCCCGTTTCATATATTGACCATCTGTGTCATCAAATATCAAAAGGTCATTCGGAAGTTCCCCCCGCCCGTTTGTGTACATAGCGAAGGTTGCATATTTCTGACTCCACACAACTTCTACGGTGCCAAGACGTTTAAAATCACCAGTAAGTTTCAAGAAATCTCCTTCATATATCTCCTTCCCACGCACATCTTTTAGCCCAGTAAACTGCATGAAAACAAACCTCCCAGACTGATGATTCTTGTCCAAGAAAGCCATAAACAGTCTCTCATTTAATATCAAGTAATGCCACGACCTCATTTTTCTTACTGTGGTGTCCCACGCCCTAAATTTTATCTCCCTGCTCATGTTCACCATCTACAAGTATGACATCTTAATTCATCTGGATACATAAAAGCCCCACACATTCTACACTTATGCTCCTTATTCTCGTCGTCCCACACCTTATCATCTTGCCCCTCATCCCCCATCAATAATTCAGTCCAAGTATCAGATTGGATATACTGATTCGCAAACTTAATGTTGTGACCATACTTATGTAGGATATAGGGTCTGCCCCCTATTTCCTTGTACTTAATGTCCATAGCTGCGCCAACCCCATTTGTCTTGCTCTTACCCGTTCTTTTTACCCTGTGCAACAGATATTTGACTCCACAAGCCCTACGGTGAATACAATGCGAAATCATAAATATATCTGCAAGTCTTTTTGCCATTTTCCTTGCCTCCGTTTGCGTGATGTGTTGAGAAAATGCCCCTTTATATTCCATGTCTTCACAAAAACTATCACCGCTTACCAACCCATCTATTTCTTGCAACATCCTCTTATAATCTAACTGCCACTTATTTCTTTTCATCTCCCATAACATACTGATATATAAATCTCATGGCCAACTGACCAATGTATAGCTTAGCTTGGGTGCTATACATATTCTTATTAGGAAGCAACTTCCTGCATGCGTGATTGTAGTTATATCCACCACGAACCGCCAACACCTTGCCGAGAACTTTTATCTCTTTCTCAGACAGTTCCTTCGTAAGCCATGGTTTGACAAGGAACTTTCTTTTATAGTTAGTCCTAGTCGTCTTTTCGACCGAAGGGGCCGAACGCCTTCTCTTTACCCAATTAACGAGGTCCATAATATTTCATAATAATATTTAAAATACCACAAGCCAAGAGCCCAGTAAGTTGTACGCAAACCAGACCCTGGGCTTGAGATACTATTCGTTTAGCGAAAGAACCAGCTCCAACCCAGTCTTTTCATGTATTTTAACAAGCAGGTTGATTCCGACATTTCCATCCCCCCTCTCTAGCCTAGCAATCGACGGCTGAACCGTTCCTACCACCTCTGCAAACTTTGCTTGGGTCATTCCATTGCCGATACGATATTCTTTAACCTGCCTTGCTATCTTTTTCATTAATTCTTTTTTGTATTCCATGCACACATTATATCAGAAAGGATATAAGTTTGTCAAGTGACCGGAAATGGGCTACTATGTGTATAATAACCTTTTAGGAAATACCCATGATAGTAGTCCCTGAAGGCGTGTCGACAAACTCCCACAAGAATTTAGAAAAATTATCAGAAAAGAGATATCGTTTCGAGTATTAATGGCTGGAGTTGGAAAACAATTGGGCTCAGGATGATATTAACTGCAAAAGCTGGGGATGTGATTATTCAGGGTTCTCGGTAATCGCCACGTTGCCATTCTTTTTGTTCCTCTTTCGCCCCCTGCAATCTTTTTAGATTACCCCACTTCGAGGGGTGAGAAGGATTGTCGTGACGCTTAATATCGTTAGCCCTATCTTCTTCTTTATCGTATCTAACCGTTTCACCCATTATAATAACCAGATTAACAATGCAACGCACACCAGTAAACTGACAGAAACGCGGCAACAATAAGAACTGTCGCTACCAGCAGTAATAGGATAGTTGTTTGCCACCATTTCATAAAAAAATTGAAATTAGTTTATACAAAAAATACAAGGGCTTAAAACCCCCAGCGAGTTTTTCACATTCAATTTTCTCTCGCCTCCATTTATTGTATCCAGGAATGAACCTGAATTCCTTAGTTTTTATAATCCTCTGTTGTTAAAGTTAAGCTGTCTTCGACAGCCTTTTCTTCCTCTTGCTCCTGAATCATATACCATAATCCCATGTCATCACAGTAGTCTGGACTTACACAGGTCCACTGGTCTGAGCAGTTCATTCATATTACACTAAGGTTATAGATAACATTATAGACAAAAATAGGCTGGGTGTCCAATACCCAGCCACGGTGAAACTTCGGTATAATTATATTCTATCATGTATTTTAATTTGCGTGAATTGAAGTTCTGTTATCTTTTATATCTCCATGATGGCACTTTATATCCCATCGTAGATACTTCTGTTTTGTTATTTATCTTACATAGTGTATCCAGAGGCAATCCCAGAACCCATTATTAACTGTATTGCGTAGATAAGTGAAACAGAGATGTGCGCAGATGGTTGGGGGTCGTCAGTGCCACGACGTTGCCCCACCTAGTCTCCGCACACCTTTGTAAGCCCCAGTCAGTTTTTCTTCTTATCCGAAAAACTCGCTGCAGAAAAGGATTGTAAGATTTGTGTGAATTTTGTTTATGTGGGCTGTTTGTTCCGTAGAAAAGAAAATGGGAACCTACGCTTGTGAGAAGGCTCCCATTTATATTATTGTACCATATTTGTTTGTTTTCACAAGCGTTTTGTGACATAGAAGTATCTTACTACTTTTTCTTTTAACTTGTCAAGTGTTAAATTAAACTCAGTGGCACAGCCTTAATTCTAGCCCTAGCAATCTTACAATATTCTGGGTCAATTTCTATTCCGATATAATTTCTTTTGAGCTTTTTTGCCGCTACACAAGTCGTTCCCGAACCTGCAAATACATCTAATACTATTCCGCCTTTTGGAGTTATCATGTTGATTAGATACTGCATCAATAAAGTAGGTTTGCAAGTAGGATGTATGTTTTTTACAACGCCATTTGAATTGCGGTCAGATTTTGAACTTTTTGCTTGATAGATGATTGATTTAAAAAATCTGCTGGCGTTGCCTGAGTCGTTGTGTCCTCGCTCTGTTTTGTCTATCATCGAGTTTTGATTCCAACCAGTTTCAGGATTCAGTATTCCTTTCCCTGTAGGTTGTCTTGTGCAACTCTTTGTCTCAGGAAAACACTCTCTTACTTCTTCACTGTTGTCGTGGGTAAGGTTGGAAGGGAATCTTCCCACTTGCATTTTATTTTTACAGGTGGTATAATGATTGTGTAGATTATTATTAACTAACAAACTATATGCAAGAAAAACCAAAACGAAAACGAGGTGAGGGTTATTATCTAAGAGATTATTTTCTTTTGAACTTAGGTAATGGAGTATATCACTTTGAACATCGCTATTTAATGGAAAAACATTTGGGGCGACATCTAAATTCAAGCGAACACATTCACCATATAAACGGGATAAAGTGGGATAATCGGATTGAGAACCTTGAAATTGTTGACGCCCATAAACATACTCGCTTACACGCTCAGAAAGGCGACCACAATCATAAGGAACGCCCAATAATTGTTTGCAACTCTTGTAATCAAGACTATCCAAATTATGCAAAAGGTTTGTGTAGGAAATGCTATATGAACCAAGCTCAGAAAAAATATGTTGGTAAAAATCCAGAAGTTGTTGCTGAGAGAAAGAAAGCATATCGTCAAGCGAACTCGGATAAAGTCCGTGCTTATCGCAGAAAGCGTTACAAACAACTTCGCCAGCAAGGATTTTCTGCTTCCGCTCTTCGTCATCGGGTGTGAGGACACGGCTTTGCTCTATATTTATCCCCCCTGTTCCCCACTTCAAACAGTTTTCGGCTATGCTCTTTTCACTAATTGGCTTCCTGAGTAACCACCAATTTTCGTAGGCGGGCTTTAGAGCAGTCCCCCAGCCCTCCCATTCAGATGTGCCTTTTGGTTTTGGACAAACACAAGGATTACCACTAAAAAATGGTTTACCGCACTTTTGACATCTATTTTTTAATCCATTCCCCATTGCGTTTAAAGTTGTCCTTTCGCCTTCTCCGCTAACTATCGCCCGCTCGTTCCCCTGCAACTTATCCACCGCCTTCCCGACATTCAAAGATTTTGGAAAGCCTGAGCCGAACGCATGAATCACAACATCTCTCGGTTCAAATCCGCCATTCTCCCAAGCCATACCCGTCCAGTGGCTTGTTCTTGGGAACGCCCACACAAAGGCATGTCCGCCTGGCTTCAAAACTCTCAAACACTCTTTTGCAACCTTAGACATCCATTCAATCCACTTGTCCCTACCACCCTTATTGCTATCCCATTCTTTACCCATAAAGGATATACCAGCAGGAGGGTCTGTCACTATAGCATCAACTGAATTACTTGGAAAATCTTTCATGACCTCTACGCAGTCACCGCAAATTATTTTATTCAAAAGTTTATCCATGTTCTGTTGGGTAGTTAATTAAACATTGGTAACGATAGCCCATTAACCCTATCTTCTGCCATCTTAACATACTCAGACTTCTGCTCGATACCAATATAATTTCTGCCGAGCTTTTTAGCTACAACAGCAGTCGTCCCCGAACCCAGAAATAGGTCCAGAACTAGGTCGTCCTTATCTGACAGCACACTAATAAGATGGTTAATTATCCCTTCGGGCTTTTCTGTGGGATGTGCCGTTTGCTTGTCCCCAATATTATAATACTTAACATTTATCATTTCTCTCTGTGTGAGGAAGTTGAACTTGGAATCCTTGTTCTTCATAAACATTAAACCAACTTCAAACCCACTTCTATAGCCAGTTTTCCTTATGTGTGGTAGCGGGTTGTTTTTGACGAGTATTATAAAGTTCTTGGGATAGAATCCTACCTCTGTGACCACATCCCTTAGTTTCCCGATTTCATTAAGGTCAAAAAAACAGAAAACCCCACCTCTGCACACCCTGTGAATTTCTTCAAGCCACATTCTAGTCCACTCAAAATAATTCTGTATATCGTCCCATTCTCCCAAAACCTCACTATTACTTTTTACATTAGAACCAACCATGGTCAGTTTACTGGATTTGCCACCGATATTATAGGGAGGGTCCGTTATAACACAATCTACACAATCGTCAGGGAAGGTCTTTAGTACGTTGATGCAGTCACCCTGTATGATTCTGTTTACTTCCATTTGCCAAGTAGTTATTTTAAATTGGTTTTATAGTAAATGTCCATGCACTTGGCATATTCCATACACGGTTAATTTTCATGTTATTCCAAATTCACTATATAAGTCTTTTTTACTTTTACCAGCAGAACCACACGGAAGCCCCCAATGATGAGTTGTGCCTAGTGAGTGCCCCGCTTCAAATGCTTCGTCTATTGCTTGCTTTAAAACTACACGGATATTGAATTCAAGCAACAGTGGCTCGATTCCGCAATTCTTACATTCTGGTATGCCGTTATGGTTTATATTAGAACGTGCAAGAGCTATTAGACCATTTAGAATATTTCGTGCTTTGTTATCTTTCATGGTTTTTAATCACATCCTCAACACAATCTAAATATATTTCTATTGCCTTGTCTATGTCGCTTGTACATAACACCGTAGGATAATCCTTATTGCAAACCGAACACCACAAAAAGCCATTATATTCACTCCACATTAGCCTCTCATCATAGTTTCCATCCTGCAACAATTCGTACTCACAGACAGGACAGTGATATCCCAATTCACAGGGGAAATCAATAGGATTCCCACCGACTGCCCTTAACCCCACAAGACTCTTTGCTCTTTCATTCTTTGAGTATTTTGTTTTCTTCATAGTTTTTAAGTGCTAAGTAGGCGGAAGGTGTATATATTTATTTGCTAGGCTGGCTCGACAGGAATTAGGTGTCCGCCTCATAAGTATATCTCCTATAACTAGATTTTAAACCTAGCCACCTTTAATCCATTATATCAGAAATCGTATAATTATACAACTACTACCCTGTGGTGGTTCATATATTCCCACTACCATCCCCCTGTGTTATACTTACTTACTAAGGTAGTTAGTTTAACTGGCTAAAACGGCGGTCTCCAAAACCGCAGACGATGGTTCGGGCCCATCACAACCTGCGGGGGCGCATGTTCCAAGGTGACGAGGGTCCTTTGCAGCGATTCTGGAGAGGTTCGATTCCTCTTGCCTCCATTAGACGAGTAGCTCAACGGCAGAGCATTCCTCTTATAAGGGAAAGGCCGCTGGTTCAACCCCAGCCTCGTCTACCAACAGCAGGGTGTAGTCAAGTGGTTACGACGCTCGGTTTGGGACCGAGAACCCGCTGGTTCGACTCCAGCCACCCTGACCACCCCCCTATGTTAAATCACGCTAAACCAAATTGTTAAATCACAAAATCCCACCACCTAATATTCTCCCCACATCACAGCCCCTTTTTAACCCCATTGTTAATTGTCTCCTCCTTACCATGTATAATAATATCCTAATCCCAACCCTCATACGCCAAGATATTAATTGTTCTCTCTGGTGGTTCATATAGAGAACACCTACCTGCCATTCCAGAAGTAATCCATACTGCCTACTCTTCACCATGTGGCCTATTAAACCGCATTATAGAAAAATTGACCCAGCGTAGCCACTATCCCCTAACTACCCAACCTACCAAGCAGTCTAAAACCCTATTACCTTCTCTGGTGGTTCATGTTGAAAAGACAGACCTGCCATACGAAATGTAGAACATAGGTTTAATCAAAGTTTCACGTGAAACATATATATACCCCCTATATACTTATTGCGTATAATGGTAGTTATGCGTAACAACTAGCACCATGCAAGCGTATAGTATCAACGTATCAGGAGTATGTATCAATTAATCGAGTTTAAATGCGATTTAAGGCACGTTGGAATCAAAAAGAGTATCAAGTATCCACTTTGATATTACACACGTTTTAGACCCCTTCCAGGCCCATTAGAAGCCATTCTGCTATTTTTACCATTTTATCGGACGTGATATTATTATCGGTCTATAGTCAACGGCTTGTTATTTTTAGAATCATTCAAAAATCTATAATCAGGTATTATCAGAACTAACAAGGATTATTCCACGTTTTAACCTTGCATTTTACCATGGTGAAAACGCCCTGTTATTTATTCACACTATGGGATATTATAATGTAATTTTATGCAATTTTATGTTATATCTTATCTGATATTTACTATTCTTTACACATACTTTATATCTATTTGAACACTATATTATATCATTATTGGTATAATTGTTGATATTACAAGGGTATCTAGTTTTATTGATATATCTGTATTTACTCATTTAACCATTGACATTATAACCTTTTTGCTGTAAGATAATCATAATTCGAAAGTTAAAAAAATATTTTATTTATTAATTAATATACATGGATGACATAACCAGCAGACAGGACGCAAAAAAAGCAGTTGAGGACTTTTTGAAGGATAAGGACGTGAGCACTTACAAGGATGGAAACACGTACAGGATTAGGGGAATATACACGAAACAAAGGCGGGTATTTATAAAATACAGAGACAGTCAATTATACACTAAGCTAGATGCTATTGATTATTGAATGAACCACCATACATTATATTAATTATTATACAACTACAATGGAAGACAAAAATTATCAATTAATAGAGTCTGAGATATATGAGGACTTGAGGGACATTGAGGAGGAGACAGAAAACATTGACACTTTATCGGACTGGCTGGAGAGTTTATAATTTTATTTTTTATTTTACAATCATGAAAAAACTTTTTGGAAAGTGGCTTGAGCTAAACAAGAGATACGATAATATCAGCTATGAAACGGATGGAGACCAGCCGGAATTTGGAGGAGATAAGCAGACACTAGAAGACTTTACCAATTTTCAGCTTGACAATATTAGAGACTATGAGTCAGCACTTGAGCTTGACATGCGAGATATCGAGAAGGAATTGAACAATGACGGGTATAGAATCATAAATGTATTCAATGAGAAAAAAAGAAAATTTGAATATAGGCTAGTAACCGACAAGGAATATAAGCGCCTACTAACTGAGGAGCTAATCAGTCTATCATATAGAAGAGATGACATTGAAAAAATGAGCATGGAGGACGTGGAGCGTCTAGCATACGAAAAAAATATCTATCTATAATTTACAGTTTACTTTACATAAATGCAAATGACTACAGAACAAAAAGAAAAAATCAGAATTGAACTGAATAAAATAGGCGTGTATTTACAATCAGTGTATCAAGTGAATAGTAAATATATTAATATTCTAAAAAAGGAGAAACCCTATATCTATCAGTCAATTATATATACATAATTTATTATTTTAATAATATGAGAATACATAATGAAAGCATAGGAGAAAAAATCCTTGCCACAGTAGCATTCATTAGTCAATTAGTTATCGGTTATATTTTACTTATTATGTTTGTTTAAATGAGTAAAGAAAAGTTAAAAACATTGTTATTATTAGGCAAGCTAAACAATATCAGGAAACAAAGGAGATGGACAGAAACGGAAAGGCTACAATACGAGGCGTTATTGATTACATTACCAACTAATTAATTTAATATAACTATTAAAATGAGATATCAAAGAAAATTCTATATCCCGCAAAAATACGATAAAAAAATACAAGATAAAGAACTTGGTATAGAGATTTATTTTTACGAAGCAAACAATGGCAAGCCAGCTTGTAAAGGATTTGGAGGAAAAAGGGGCAAGCCAGACTTTAGCTACTACTTTCCGACTGAAGAGCAAAGGACTGAACATGTACATCATTATATCGAAAAGATGAAAAGACTTGCGAAAATGAAAATTCAGAGAAGAGAAGAAAAGAAACAATTCAAGCATGGTTATATTGTTGGAGATATCCTATATTCAAGCTGGGGTTATGACCAGACTAATATTGATTTTTATCAAGTAACTGAGATTGTATCAGATAAAACCATCAAAATTAGACAGATTGCGGGCAAAGTTGTGGAGAATATAGGCTGGGCAAGCGACATGGTAGTTGCACGAAAAAATAACTTTCTTCCGGATGAAAAGGAAATGACAAAACGGGTGCGACGTGGAATAGGAGACGAGGGCAAAGGAGTAATCACGTTGACAAGCTATGCAAATGCTTACGAGTGGGACGGTAGCCCCAAAAATAGAACCAGTTATGCATAGACGATTTTAATTATTAATAATAAAAAATGAAGCAAGAATTTGTATTCATAGATACATTGATTACAGACTTGAATTATATTGAAGCCGAAGCAATGGAAGAAACGGGAAAAAGCTGTACAGCAGGACTGGAGGGCGGATTTATAAAAATTCGCAACACGGAAACAGGGAAGCTGATTGGCAAGGCATGGTATGGAGACGATACCGAACCAATTAACAGCGAAACCGATTATACAACATTAAATATTCTTATTTATTAATAATAAAAAATGAAATATCAAGTCAGAATACACGAGACGGCGGACGTATTAGGAGATTTTGAGACGCTGGAGGAGGCGGAAAAGTATCTCGATGAAAACGAGGAGGAGGACAAAGCAAACGGACAATACCAAGCAGGCTGGTATGAGATATATGACATAGTTGCAGATGAGGTTATATACAATCCTTTATAATTTTATTTATTAAAATAATAACATGAAATATCAAAAGATACTAGATAATTATATAAATGGGAATTTGTCAGACTTCAGGGAAGCATTGAAAAAACTAACAAAGCTACAGCTATTGGAATTTATAGGCTTTTGGGAATATCAGGGCATGGAGAAAACACAACAGATAATCAATATTCTAGTAGTACATTACTCAATAATCGCAGATAAATAATTTTAATTATTATACCCTAGAATTATGAGGATATGGACAGATAAAAAAACAGGACAGCTTATGATTACAACGAATATATATCAGGCAAGGAGCGGGGCAATTATGATAAATTGGGGCAATGGCACAATTATACTAAAAGAAGAGGATGCAGAAAAAATTGTCTATGATTTAGAAGACTTTTCCATAGACGATTATAGGAACTATTACAACGGCAATAAACAATAATTTAATTATTAATAATAGAAACATGAAGCTAACAAAAGAAGCTGTCCATAAATTGTGGAGCACAGGAGAAATTTTTACACATGACAATGGCAGAAAATATATAATGCACAAAATGAGTTATGGAGATTATTTTCTGGAGCCGTCAAGCTGGAGAGGTGGAGAAAAAGACGGATTTGCTCCATGTACAATATGGGGTAAAAAATACGTAGACAAAAAAACATATTCTATTCCTATCACATATTATAGATTTTAATTATTAATAAATAAACATGAAACTACTCACAAAAGAAATTCTCGAAAAGTTACCGAAATTATATTCACAGGAAGACAAAGGACTTGAGGCGGTTGCGGTTGTAAAATTCTTTACTCCCGATAGTAACTGGACTTGGTATGCTACAGAATTTGATGGCAAAGATTTATTTTTTGGACTTGTTGATGGCTTTGAAAAAGAACTTGGATATTTTAGGCTATCAGAACTTAAAAGCGCAAAAGGTGCATTAGGATTACCGATTGAAAGAGATATGTATTTCAAGCCTAAGTCGCTCAAGGAATTAATGGCTTGAATGAGGTAATGCAGGTTATACGATTTTAATTATTAATAAAGGAGGTCAATTTTAATTAACATAAATTTAATTTATTAATTGTAACTATGAAGACATATTTGGTGCAAGCAAACGAAAGACGCTTTTATGAGGAAGCAGAAATAAAAGCAAAGAATAAACAAGAGGCAATAAAAAAGTATGAAGATATGATTGGAGGAGGAGAAATAGAGCCGTTAGACTTTATTTACGATACGTTAGTAAACGATTTTAGGGTCAAGGCAAGTGAAATTTAACTTATTAAAATATTATCATGGGATATACACATTACTTTGAACTGCAAAAAGCAAAAAAGAAAATACCAGAGAAGGCACTAAAGATTATAGAGCCTATACTAGAAGACGCATACAGAACAGGACTAATACAACGGGAATACGATAAACCAGAACCACCAATTTGCACAGAAAAAGAAATTGCATCCAATGGGGTTGGAGAAAATGGACATGAAACATTCTACTTTAGACCGAATTTTACAGACTTCAATTTCTGTAAAACAGCAAGAAAGCCTTATGACATTGTAGTCATGAAAGTATTACTTGTTCTAAAATGTTTCTTTGATATTGACTTGGGAACTGATGGCAATTTCGAGGATGAGTGGCAGGACGTTAGAAACTACATGGAAGAGAAATACAATATAACAAGCTATGTAAAACAAGACCTCGATTGTACAATTAATTAATTTATTAAACATATAAAATGAAATATCTATATAATAAAAAGAATTTGTTGGTGTCTAAGGTATCGGGTAAAGATATGGTGCGTCCAGTATTACAGAATATCTTATTCACAAAGACAGGCGAAACAATCTGTGCCGATGGCTTTAGGCTGGTAAAAATAAGCTCAGTTAGAAAACACGATGTTAAAGACTATCCCATTGAACCCGCAGATATGACTAAAGACGTGATGATAAAAACATCAGTTGCTAACGACTTCCAGAAGGTGCTAAAAAAGCATGACAGCCTACTAGTATTAGATAATACTTTCGTAGTGTCCGAAAGTAAAGACGATAAAATTACCCTTGCGAATTCTGATATAGAGAACGAATCCGTAAATAAAAAAGAGGTAAGAATAGAGGATGGCGAATTTCCAGATATAAAGCAGGTATTTCCAAAAGAAGACGACTTGCGGAAAAGATATCACTACATAAGAGTATCAGCGAAGCTATTGGCAGAAGTTGCGAACATAATTAAGGACTTCAGAAATGGTTATGATACAGACCATTTCTATATGGCAATTCCCGAAAATAAGACAAGCCCTGTATATTTCACAGTTAAAAATGCAGCCGAAGGGCAGACGCTAAAAGCATTGCTCATGCCCGTTAGAGACGAGGAAACACCAGAGGAGCTAAAGAAAAGCGAAGAATAGTATCTTATTTATTAACAACACAACATGACTAAACAAAAATTGAATATCTATGCTCAATTTGGAGTAGAGAAAGATGGCTTTATCAAGATATTAGATTGGAACGAAACAAGCGGACTCGATAAAGATAAGGCAGGAGAATACGAGGTCTACGAATTAGACAAGGTCGCATTCGTAGTAGTAGATAAAGACAATAAGGCGGTTGCGGTAAAGAGTAAAACACTAGGACTCAAGCAGGTGCAAAAGTATTTTAATTAACGTAAATTAAAATGGAAAACTATAACGACTCTATGCTCGATGCTTATAAAGAACTAATCGGACAGATACATGTGAAAGACAAATACATAGAAAGTCAAAAAGAAATGACGTTTGATGAGAAAGTAGAAGTAATCAGACGCTATATTTGACTTGGTTATACCACTTGTGATATAATATATTAATATAGAAGATGTAATATGAGAATAAAAGATAAAAACAAACCACAAACAGTCAGGATAGAGCAGGCTCTTGAGTCTTTAAAGATAGCAACAAAAAGCTACTTAAAGGTCAGGGAGGAACAGCTTGCAGACTTGGCAATAGAATCTTCACAGGAACTAATCAGGGAAATAACAAAAGATAAAAAGGACTCAACAGTATATGTTGACTCTTTGGGAGGAGGTACAAAATGATACTACTCTTTTTGATTGTACTGCTCATGTCTTTGGGATGTTTTGCGGGGGCAACGATGTGTATAGCTTGGCTATTTCAACTATCAGGAAAGACTAAGGAGAGGAAAAGAATGGAGGAAGTGTACTATCAGAATAAAAAGGAGATAGCGAAGATACAAAAGAAGGGTATCAGCAAAGAAGAACAGGCGTTATTAGACCACTATCAAGGAAAGATAGCATTACCACCAATGAAAACGCCAGACCGATTTGAAATCATGGGTGAAAACACGCTAGAATTCTATAAGATAAACGGACGTGAAATTATAAGAGCCATTGATTCCCAAGGTAAAGATTTGGGAATGGAATTTAATTCAATTACAGGTGCAGTTTTAGCACTTGAAAAAAATAAACTATTAGATTATAGAAAATGAAAAAACTAAACATTAAGAACGCCAAGAGACTTGCCAAGAAATCATTACACGAACTGGAATTGTTGCAGAAGGAGAACGATGCAATCGCACACAGAGCATTTAAAAATCGAGATACAAAGGGGCTAGAAAGGGCGAATGTCAAGGCAGAAGAGATTATGCTTGCTATAGATATAAAGTATGCAGACGATATAAAGGAATATCACAAGAGGGCTACCAACGTAATATTTAAAAGTTTAGGATTACTTTAAAATGAATATACAGGTAGATGAAGTTGAACAGGACTTTTTAGATAAAGAGCAAGAGTTTATGGACGAATGGAACGAACACGAAGAACAATATCTTAATTCAGTTGCAGACCAATGAACCTAATAACAGAGCAACAGATGAAACTGATTCATGTTTTGTTGCAACAGATATGCTCAAATAAAGCACAGCTTGATGAGTACAAAAACAAGATAAAAGAACACTATAAAGTGCCAAGCACATGGCAATTAACAAGCGAACAAGCGGGAAAGGTTATCGACAGACTTGTAGAATTGTCAGAGCAAAGCGACCAGACCGAACTGGTAGAAGATTTATAATTTAATTATTATAGTAATAAAATGGCTAAGGAGTTGCGATTGTATCAGGAGGATAAAATAAAGAAAGTATCGGGAGCAATAGCAGGTGCAGTTGAATGGGTACTTGTTACAATTCTAAGGGCTATAAACTTTGTGTTGAGGAATTTTGTTATATTCTGTCAGAAGGATATAAAGGGAATTTATTTTGTAATTATGGTAGTTGCATTTAGCACGCTGATTATACTTGCGAAGATGACCAGAGATGTACAGGCTGAAATGGTAAAAAGTGTGGGCAATATGAAGACAACTATAATGGAAGTACAGAAGCCAGAAAAGAAAAAGCCGAAAAAGAACGTAGAAGATGTTGTGAAAAAGAAAGAGCCAGAGAAAGTAGAGCAGGTATCATACAATACAAGTAAGACAAAAACATTTATGAGGAATTATAGGCAGGGAGATTCCCCAATGATAGATAAAGTTGACCTATTTTTTCAGGGAGATGTCATGAAGGGAAAGTTGGCACTTGCAATAGCTGGGAACGAAACGGCTTTCGGCACAGTAGGGAAAGGACATGAATACTTCAATGCTTGGGGATATCTTTGTAATGATGTGGGCGATTGCGGGTGGAGAAGCTGGGAGTATTCTATCCCTAGATATATGGAAGTAGCAGACAACTATTTAAGTGTGTTTGACGGAACAAAGGAGAGCCTGATGAAGATTCAAAGGATGGGGTATCATCCTGTAAGCGAGGATAAACAGATAGCATGGAGCAATAACATCATGTGGTTTTATAATAATTTATAACCAATAAATAATGAACAAAACATTTGAGAACCTAACTTTTTTAACCCAGAAGCTATTTGATTTAGCAATGTGGGCAGATGCAAAGAAGGCAATGCAGATAAAGAGTGAAATTGATGGTGCTTTAGGTAGCTTACTAGAAGAACAAAAGGAAAACAAACGATGAAAGAATACAAGGTATAATAGAAAAAATATTTAAAAGAAAATTTCCTAGAGAAATAAACAAAATATATCTTCTTTACGAATATACAAATGAGAATAGCAAATACTGTACAGATAAGTGGAAACAAGTAAAAAGCTGGGACAAGGGTAGCATTGTACCAATGATTAGACAAGATAATGAATTGGCTTTTTATGAAATAACCGACACTTACTATGAAAATGGAAACTCAATGTCGGATTGGGCTTTTGGGGATGATGGAAAGTATCGGAATTTTAAGTTTAAGTTCAGTAAGAAATGTAAATGAAAACAGACACGAAATACAATAGTAAGGCGCTAGGATGGTTTAATGACGAACCCTACTGGGGGGTGGTAGTAGCAGATAGCGACGATTCTTTCATTGTAATGGAACACGAAATAGAGGATTTTATCAGACGGACAGGGGATGGATATAATAAATATGTAGATATAGTAAGGGAGTGGCACTTCGATAAATATGTACGGTTTAAGTTGAGAGAAGATAGTTTAATTTAGCTAAATTAAAATGCAAAACATTAATATACTAGGAATTCTAAAAGATATGGATAAGGAGAGTGCCATAGCAGACGGATGCAAGATAATGAGCAAAGAGGAATTAATAGAATATATGAACAAGCTATTAGACAATATAGAAGCAATGAATAGTGAGGAATTTCAAGTTACTGCCGAGCTATCTCAACACAGAGAACCCGATGAAATTGCTAAAGACGAGTTTAGCCTTAATATTAAATATCGAGTTGTGTAGCACCTTAAAAGTCAATATGGTTGTGCTTAGTATGGTAGTTAGTAAAGTGGAAATTAATAACAGTTACTACAGCTGACTAGAAAGTACACGCCATACTAGGCACAACTGTGTTGTTTTATCTTTAACGGGAAAAAAATGAAAAGAAAAAGAAGAAGTAAGGATAAAGTACAGTTCAGGATTGGAAGAGTCCCCAGAGATAGCGTATTGAAAAATCAATGGGGATGGTGGAGGGTAACTATTTATAAGAACGGAGAATTTAGAGGGGAGTTTTTAAGGAAATACTTATTATCTATTATATGGATAGCTGTGAAAGAGTGGATAAAGAGCAGGTAATCGACTTTAGTTTAGTTTTTAATTAAAATAGAACCATGGTTAAAGTAAGGGGGAAGAAAATAATCTATGTCGAACCGAAGGACATCTTTATGCAGAAAACGAAGCCTAAATATATAGAAGGGAAATTTCTGGTCACAAAGGTCTTCGACGAGGGTATTTTTGTTGGTTTTAGGTGGAGAGGGTACCTTTTTACATTACCCGTTAAGGATAATATTAAAGTTTCACCAAACGGCTCCGTCGCCAACCTAGTAATCAAAGGGAAGACAAGGACTAGGGCAATAGATATCCGCTGATTAAATACTTTAATTTATATATATAGGGAAATGGAAAATAAAACACTAGTGTGTAGAGGTTGTGGAGTTTACATTGAGTGGGTCAAAACGAAAAGCGGGAAAAATATGCCAGTTGACCCTGAACTTGTTACCATAATTACAAAAGAAGGGGAAGTCGTGAGGGGATACATTCCCCACTGGTCGACTTGTCCAGAAGCCAATAAGTTTAGAAAGAAGGGGAAAAAAGAAATTTAATTTAGTTTGGGAAATATGAAAGATAAAAAGCCAGACTGTTATAAATGCAAATATAGGGGAGAGGTTCCGGGGTCGGCACATAGCCGTTGCAATCATCCGAAGAATAAAGAAACCCTCAGCAACCCAATGTTGGGACTTATGGCAATACTGGGGTCGGCAAATGGGAATGCGATTCCCAATCTGTCAAAATTAAAGGTCAAGGGAGACCCACATGGGGTTAGAAATGGCTGGTTTAATTTCCCTTTTGACTTTGACCCTGTATGGCTAGAGGAGTGCGAAGGATTCACAAAGAAATAAACTATTAACTAAATAGAAATGAAAAGTAGAAATGGATATTGGGAAAAGACCATATATGGCAAGCGATGGAAAACATACAGAGATGTTGAAAGGGAAGAGACTCTGCTCATTATTGTAGGGTTAGTAGCTGTAATACTCTTTTTGCTTTTTGGATAATAATACAAATTTAATTTTTAATATTAAACATGTATAAGAAGGAAAAACCATATAAAGGAACACCATATCGGGGCTGTGTAAACTGTAGCAATGTACAGAAAACCGCCCCACTTGACACGCCCATCCTCGATGGGTTCAGCGATACATACATATCAAAAGACGACAAAGTTGTATATAGGGCTAAAGACGATTTCGAGAATTATCCGACGCTAAAGAAATTTGAGCTGATGGCAAGGAAAAGTCCAGGAAGCGACTGGCGATATGTAAATTTTACGCCCCTGCATGGGGAGGTGTATCAGCGACAGGGAAAAGATAAATGGGTTCTTGTGGAAAGTAATCAGGGGTTTGCTTAAATACTTTAGTTTACATATAAATGAAGAATAAAATAAAGGGTCGCGAGAGCTTAAAGGTTTCACAAATACCAGATAAAGTTGTTAGAGAACATTTGTTGAAAATGTTTAAACCAGAATATTTGAAGGGATACTACTTGGAAGATATAGCAGGGACCGATAAGGGCTGGTATTTTATTTTTGCCGTAGATTATTTTGAAACAGATAAAGAACAAAGCTAATTTAATTTATATGAATTAAAATGAGAAAAAGCATATTAAAAAGAATATTTAAAGAGGAATGGAATTCATTTATAGATTTAATGGAGGAGGCAGAGTGGGAAAGAGACCTTGAAATTAAGAAAGACCTTGTTGCGCGAGAGGCATTAAAGAAACTTGGATATAAACTTGAGTACGTAGAAAGATATGAAATTGTTAATGAGACAGCAGACCCTAACCCGCCAAACGAAAAGTATGGCTGGAATTTAGTAAGAGTTAAAAACGAAGACTGGAAAGAAAGACTTAGGAAGGGGTTTGCCAAGAAGGTAAAAGCACGTGGCTCCAGAAAGACGATAGATGAAATGATAAGATTTATTGAAGACCTACTTGTTATATAATTAAAATGGGAGTAATAAAATGGCAGGAGGGTGCAGACCCTAAGATAAAAGACGCGCCAGAGGTGAAAGATATATCGAAACTACCCGGAAAAGATATATTGCCAGCACTAATGACGCAGATATATAATGACCTTGGCGACAAGGACTTTATAAGTCTAATTATAGCATCTATCACAGCCGTATTGGGCATGCACAGAACAATAGTAAAGCGGGCGCAGAAAGAAGCAAGGGGTTCAGAAAGCAAGGCCGTAAAGGAAAAGGCACAGGAGTTGAAAATAGGTTATAATAAGTTTGTAAGGTCTATTAAAAAGACTCTAGTAGATAAAATAGATAGTATGGCAATATGAAAACTGTCTTTGCCCGATGTCGTAAATGTGGTAAGGTTAAATTAGAAAAAATATATCGAGGGGAACAAGGGGAAACCTATGTCCCAACCGCACTTTGCGAAACGATAGAAGATGTTGCACAAGCGTATAGAGAGTTCGAGGGACTTACATATAGACAAAGCACTGGACTTAAAGTGGAAAAGTGTTTTAAAAAACGAACCGTATCTCTAAACCATTCAGATATAAACAAACAAGGACATAGCATAGGAAAACATGAGTGTTGGTGTGAAATAATTTAGTAGATATAATTTATGAAAACATATTCGACAAGAGACTTACAATTGGCAGCAACATTATCAGCGTTAGGACATAAGGCGGTTAAATTAGACGACCACGAAACAAAGCCAAATACGAAACTGTTCGTGTTCGATAATAAGAAAAACGGCAAGGGAACCACACCAGAACAAGATGCCAAGGACTACTATAATAAAAGCCTGGTAGTAGAACCGAACCTGTTGTTTCACTATAATGCCACTCTCAGAGAGTGGGTAAGGAACGAACTAAGACTTGAATAATTATACCGTTTATGTTATAATATTAATTGAAGATTATTATGAATATAAAAGACCTCAAGAAAATACCAATACACAGAACAGTTAGCTTGGCAGATGCCACCGACCTAGAATTTAAGGACTGGCTGGCAGACAAGCTAATTGGTGCAGGATATACTCCAAACGAAATCGAACTCAGCTATTCACCTACTTTACAAGAACGTGCCAAGGCTATTGCTAGGTTGCAACAACTACTTAATTTATCGGATTATAATAATGAAAAAAAGAAGTCTTGATATAGTATTAATTGATACTGGCGAAACCAAGGATATAGAGAAGGCAACGCCAATGGAAATAAGTAGTTTTCTCACAGACATAAACCGTAGGGCTAAGACACTAAAGAAAACAGAGGAGAAAATTAAGGATTATGTTAAGGGCAAGGTAGACAGCAAGGATTATAACGAGGATGGCGTAGCAATGTTCGGAGAACACAAACTCAAGAAGTATTATCAGTTCAGGTTTGACAAGAAAAGGTTCGACAAAGAGGCAACAGACGAAGAAAAGCGGGTACTTTTTGAGGCCGAACAAATCGAGGAAAAATATAAGACTGGACAAGAAGTAACTAAAATCACTTAGTATAATTACATGAACCAATTTAAGGAAACCCATCACCAAACAACTGAATTCTATAGCCTACAAAGCGGAAGGATTTTATTAGAATCTGAGGTAGATAACGACACTGGCGACTTATTAGACACGACAGTCTATTGGAACGACCAAATATGGGGAGTTATAGCAGGAGATAAGGTGCAAGAGTTTATCGAATATATTAAAAAATTAGAATCAATGAGAATTTAGTTCAGTTAAACATAAAATGAAAAACAATCTTGACGAACTCAAAGAACTGGAAGCCAGCCTTGGCAAACTAGGAAAACTAAGGGCCGCCTTTGGCAAAACCAAAGAACTATTTGACGAACTCAAAGAACTAAACCACAAAATGGCAGAAGGATATAAGGCGTGGATTGTAGAATTACAGCTAGAACTCGCAGGAATAAAGAAAAGGTTAAATGGAATGTTACATCAGGGAGAGATAGAGCAAGACCAATTTAATTATATTTTAGGGGCTAAACATGAAAAAAATAACAAAAGGTTATAAGGCGTTCAACAAGGGGCTAGTCTGTCAAGGTTTCAAGTTCAAGGTCGGGAAAGAATATACGCACAAGGGCAAGCTTAAACTGTGTGAGTCAGGGTTTCATTTTTGCCTTAATCCTCTTGATGTACTCAATTATTACAATGTAGCAGAATGTGAATTTGCCAAAGTATCTGCTGTGGGCGTAAGCAAAGAAACGGATAATGACTCTAAAAGGGTTGCTAAGATGTTAAAAGTAGATAAGAAGTTGACGCTAAAGGACTATATCAAAGAGGCTGTTGGTTACCTACTAGATAATATCAAGGATGATAATAGTAAGTTAGCCAGCTCAGGGGATTATAGTAAGTTAGCCAGCTCAGAGAATAATAGTCGGTTAGCCAGCTCAGGGTATTGTAGTCAGTTAGCCAGCTCAGGGGATTATAGTAAGTTAGCCAGCTCAGGGAATTATAGTCAGTTAGCCAGCTCAGGGGATTATAGTCGGTTAGCCAGCTCAGGGGATGGTAGTCAGTTAGCCAGCTCAGGGGATTATAGTCAGTTAGCCATGAAGGGCAGCGATTCGGTAGGGGCGAACATCGGAGTAGGTGGGACTATCAAGGCTAAGAAGGGAAATTGGATAACACTTGCAGAATATGATGACGATGGGAAGCCAGTCTGTGTTAAGTCGGCCCAAGTTGATGGGAAGAAAATAAAAGCCGATACTTGGTACAAGCTGGAAAATAGAAAGTTTGTAGAAGTTAAATAATTTAAGTTAAAAGACAAATGGAAAACAGGGCTGAATTTGAGTATGAATACATTGAAAAGGTAGAAGATGTCAGAAAGCATATACAGGAATGCGAGGGCAGGCATACCCAACAGGCGATATATTCTACTTTTCATGATGCTTTGACGCAGGTCTGTTTTGGATGTAGGAAGATTCGCAGTACAATTAGAATATAATTATATTTTAGGGATACAACATGAAAATATACAAAACACAAAAAGACATCGAAAAAGACGTGAAGAACGGTGTTCTAACGGTTAAAGAAGATGTAAGGTTTGAGTGTTCGTTTGTTATTGATGCTTCGATAGTTGTTGATGGAAATATTGAAGCTGCGGATATCAATGCTCGGAATATCAATGCTGGGGATATCAGTGCTTGCGATATCAATGCTCGGAATATCAATGCTGGGGATATCAGTGCTTGCGATATCAAGGCTCGGAATATCAATGCTGGGGATATCAATGCTTGGAATATCAAGGCTTGGGATGTCAATGCTGAGGATGTCAATGCTTGTAATATCAATGCTGAGGATATCAATGCTTGGGATGTCTCATATTATGCTTGTTGTTTTGTCTATGGTTCAATTACTTGTGAGTCAATCGAGGCGAAGCGAGATGTTCACCATGAGCCTATCTGCTTAGATGGTGAATTGAAGATAATTAAAGACGATTCCAAGAAACAAGAACTACTAGATAAAGCAGACGAGCTAGTTCAGAAAGCAGAGGAACTACGCCAGAAGGCCGAGGAGGTTTAATATTTTAGGGATAACAGAACGCAATAATAACCAGGTGTGTAATTACAAAGAGACATATATATTTAACTTTAGCGTATACAAACAATGAAGCCAAGGGATAAAACAAATGGAGCAAGTAACAAAGAACAACAAGAAATAACAGAGTTGTTACGAGATGGTGAAAGGCACTGTGTGAATTGTGGTGTTCCCTTAGAAGAAAAAGAACGGGGAATATGTAGCGAGTGTAGATATATGGAGATGGTGGCAATGAAGTTTAGTTAATTTAGTTTAATATTTTAGGGATAAAGCATGAACAAAGCAGTAAAAAACAGTAATAGCGTGAATGGGAGTGATGGCGTGAATAGGAGTTATGGCGTGAATGGGAGTTATGGCGTGAATTGGAGTAATGGCGTGAATAGGAGTTATGGCGTGAATGGGAGTGATGGCGTGAATAGGAGTTATGGCGTGAATGGGAGTGATGGCGTGAATTGGAGTTATGGCGTGAATGGGAGTGATGGCGTGAATGGGAGTAATAGCGTGAATGGGAGTGATGGCGTGAATAGGAGTTATGGCGTGAATTGGAGTTATGGCGTGAATTGGAGTTATGGCGTGCTAAATTCCTATGGTGTTGATAAGTCTATTTTCTGTGCAAACAGGAAAAGGGTCTACAGAATCTTCGAGCAAGAGGTGTCTGAGGATAGATTCAACAAAGTTTGGGATGAACTATATAGTGTATTAGATGGCTGGTATCCGAAGTTTAACAACGCCTTTGAGTTATATCTCAAGGTCGGGAGTGATTGGAAAAAGGTTGATGCCAGCGAAATAGACAGTACGTTAGAGGACCGGAAAAAGCCCTATGAGGCTTGGAAAGACATGCCCAAAAAGGCGATAGAATATCTAAAGTCTTTACCGGAATTTGACGCAGAGATATTTAAGGCGGTTACAGGAATAGATGTAGAAGATGAAAAGTCAAGCAAGAAACAAGAACTACTAGATAAAGCAGACGAGCTAGTTCAGAAAGCCGAGGAACTCCGTCAGAAGGCAGAGGAGGTTTAATATTTTAGGGATAACAGATGAAGCCAAAGACTAAAAGCTGGGAAGATAGAATAGAACAATTAAAAGAGGATATTTGCGAATTTTCCCAAGTACATGATTATAATTGCAATTGTATGGATGACAATAGCCCTGATGAATGCGACTGTGTAACCGTATCTTTGATAATTAGAAGAATCCTTAAATTCACAAAGAAGGAATTAGAAGCTCAAACCCTCAAGCACAAAGAAGAAATGAGAAAGGCTATCAGGTATGCGATCCGAGCAGATGTAACACTAGAAGAAGTATTCAAGAAATATAACTTATTAGATATAGGAGATGAAAAGAGAAGTTAAGTTCAGGGCTTGGGATAAGAGAGTAAAAAAAATGAGGTCTTGGAGTTACTTGATTAATAACAGACTACTTGCTCCACTACTGGTCAACGGTTGCAATGGTGAAATGGTGGCTATGCAATCCACGGAATTTTCTGACAGGAATGGAGTTGAGATTTGGGATGGTGATGTTGTGGAGTGTGTGAGAATGATTGACCAAACATTGGACTATTTTGGTGGGGATAATAATCCAATTAAATATATAGTTAAGTTTGAACAAGGGTGTTGGCATATAGGAAACACACCTCTACATTGGGTTTATGAGGAATTTCTTGTTATCGGCAACATATATGAAAATCCTAACTTGTTAGAAGATAAAGAATGAAAAAGAAGAAGATAAAAAGTAGATGTGAGTTATGCGGAGAAACGGTATTTGATATTATTAGGCACGTTGAGGGGCACCTAGAGGAAGCAACCGGTGATAAATTTGAGGCAGAAGATGCTATTGAGGATGCAAAGGATTATTTAAGAAGGCTTGGCACATTAAAATCTTAACTTATAAGAATGAGAAAGAAGAAGGAATATTACATGGAGGAGTGGTACTACAGGGAATTTAGGGATATAGCATGGTTGTTAGTTCTTGCTATCATAAGTATAACTGTATTTTTTCTGGTGGTAATGCTGGGTGGGTTGGGTTCTTTATCAAGTCAATAGAGTGAAGGCGTGGTGAAGTTATACGAGACTAAGTTCATGATGAAGGAGCAGCTTGTCGTATCAAGTCCAAGTCATGAATCACCGCCTTCACTGTGTTGATTTTAGTTTAGTTATAGAAAAATGAAACAGAACAAAAAGAGTAAAGTAGAAGAACATTACCGACAGGTGGACACGAAATACAGTAGTAAGGCGCTAGGATGGTTTAATGACGAACCCTACTGGGGGGTGGTAGTAGCAGATAGCGACGATTCTTTCATTGTAATGGAACACGAAATAGAGGATTTTATCAGACGGACAGAAAACGGATATAATAAACATATAGATATAGTAAGGAAGTGGCACTTTGATAAATATGTGCAGTTTAAATTGAGGGAAGATGTAATTATTAGCTGCAAAAAAGATGACGAAGAATAAGGAGAGGATAGTTGAAAACTTAGAAGCACTCACAAAAGCGGAGATAATTGAGTATGTGCGATTATGTGGTATGTTATATGGTACACGATGGTACACTTCGCAGACACATGAAGCATTAACCGTGCACTTTAATCATGAAGGATTTTCGTTCAAGGATATTCTAAGAATCACGATACGAGTATTTGTTATTTTATTGAAAGAGAAATATGGTGAGAGGAGAAATGAAACAGCCAAAGAATAAAACAAAAGACTGGAAAGAGAGATTCAAGAACAAGTTTTTCATGGTGGATAAGGACGTTGCAGCCTTCATAGAAAAAGAGATAGCAAGGGCTAGGCTGGAGGGAATGATTGAAGAGCTAGAATTACAGAATCATGTATTGGCTGTGGGAGGTTCTTTAGAGGAATATACGGAATTAGATATAATCACTGGCAACAAAAGAAGAATTAAAGAGTTGAAGCAACAATTATCTAAACCTAACGCAGAAGAAGAATGAAACTACTAGATAATATATTATACGAACAATGAAAGACATGCTATACAATTGGATATTGATACCGCTATTCTGTTTAGCCTGTATCTTCTCTGGATTCTTGGGGCTGCTAGATGATATCTGGCGATTAATTAAGCAATTTGTTAAGGATATTTTACAATAATATATTATAGGATTAACAATGAGAGAGTTAAAGTGGAGAGTAATAATAGTTCTACTTGTTATTCTTGCTATTGTGTCGGGGCTTGTTGTCCTAATTTATGATTACATTAGAGATATTATAGAGGATTAATTTTTTATTAATAATATAATGTTCAAAAAAGTAATAGTGTTTCTTGTGGGTGTTGTTGCTGGAACAGTTGTGTTCAGCGTTAAGGCCGATTACACTCCAGCCATGGAAGAACAACAGGTAATAGAAGAGAATGTTGAGTGGACAGAGAATGAAGAGGGGGAGATGATTGGGAATGTTAAATGCACAGCTCATTGCGGGTCTGTAACATTCGATGGTTGTAATGTTCCGACAGCAGATGGAAATGGTTGTGTAATTAGACCACTGGAATACAAGGAAATTTGTGCAAAGTGGGGAATTAAGTAAATTGTTATATTGTAAAGAATGAATTGCCTGAGATGTAAATACATGGTGAACAAGAGGTTCAATTATAATAACTATGACTGGTGCGAGTGGCATCTGAAAAAGTTAAAAGATATAGATATTAGGCACTGCGGTCATTTTAAGGAAATACACAGGAAACCGAAGAAGCCAAAAGAGGACACGATAGGATATGAGATGTTGCAACAGCTAAAGGGTGGCAAGATGATTGACAGAGATGACCTCGCAGCGATATTTAAGTCCCCAAGAAAGGCAGATTACGCCAGATACAGCTTAGAGAGAGCTGGATACAAAATTAAAATATATTATAAATTAGAAGAATGAAAAACGAAGCCTTCAAGTTCAGGATAGAGTTAAGCGACATAGACAAAGAAATGGTAACGGCCAGTATGTTCAGCACACATGATGGAACAGACAAAAGTATTTTTAGAAAAGTTTCATTAACACAAATGGAACTTACCACACTTGTAAATCGACTGGTTGCAAAGGTGGTCTGGACAAAGAACAAGATAAACATACAGGAACTCAAGGCGTTATTTAATTGTCGAATCGTGGTATATGACAAGGACGACAAATTTCTGTTGTCAGAAAATATAGATAAGTTAAAGAAATACACCTTAGATGAACAAACAAAGCTGGGAAAGAGAGTTTAGACGAAGATTCACTAAGAAAGTTCGTGTTGAGGCAGTCAGGCGGAAGCCCGTTACATATTATCGGGTTCGCAGTTCACAGAAAGCACTTGAGGAAATGATAGAATTTATCCATAATTTACTTAATTCTTGAAAGCAGATAATGCGACTTTATCATTTAAGAACCAACATAGCAGAAGATTTACTACAAGGTTATTACACTAGAGGCGAACTTGGATTAGACGAATTTACACTACTACACTTGATTGAGAATGGTGATATTGAAATTACTAATGAACAGATTGAGTGCTTGCTTATAACTAATAATGGGTTCAAGCGAACAATATCTTTACCTGAATTTAGAAGTGTTATACAAATTCCTATCAGAGAAAGCCTTAGCGTGAGAACGGAAATACATAAGAACACAGTTGACCCAGAACCTGAGCTTGGCAAAGACACGTTTGTGTTTCAATATAAGGTTAGGGGTAAAAATAAGTTTATTTATAGGCAAAATTAAACTTTTAATTTATGTAAATGAAAAGAGAAATAAAATTTAGAGCTTTTCCCAAATCTGAGTGGGCAATTAAAAGGCATGGTAAACAAATGGTATATAATACAACGCCTGTTGATTTAGGAGGACACTATGGTTGTAAAACAAAAGGAATTGGCGACGCTTACGATAACGATAAATTAGGAGACGTTATCAATACATGTTTAATTGACTATCAACTAATGCAGTTCACTGGGCTTTGTGACAAAAATGGAAATGAGATTTGGGAGGACGACCTTGTTATGGGGGTGTGGCATGGAACGAAAGAAGATAAAAAAGTATTTGGAAGGGTAGGGTTTAAAGAAGGGATGTTTGGTATAGAAAACGAACACGATGGTGAAAACTATTCACTCAATAGACTAGATGTTGAGGTTATTGGCAATGTCTGGGAGTATCCAGAGAAAGGTAATAAAAAAAAAGTAGTAAGAAAAAAGATGACTGGCTACCACGTTGTATAGCTGGAACACTCATGGAATATGGTAACATAATACATTCATAAGAGGAATTAAAGCGGGACTATCCTAATATATATAAAAAACTTACCAAGAAAGAACTACAACACCCAAACGGATATAATTACTCAATGATAGAGAAACTTTTTAAATGAAAAACAAACTAGCAATACAACATGTAAACGGAATCAGACTAAGCCAAAAGGACATCAAGGGGGCTGTAGAATGGGAAGATTTTATCGGGCTGTGGCACCTCACGGCAGAAGTAGACCAGTATATCCAGTGGCACAGAGGAGACATTGCTGCACGAATAAGCGTCAAGTTCGGCGAGGATAGTCTTGGACAGTTTGCACAAGAGGTGGGAGAAAGTCGCAGTACACTTGATAATTATAGAAGGGTCGCAAGGGCATTCCCGCCAAGCAGAAGAAGATATAACCTTCCGTTTTCTACATTCTTGGCTGCATCTTATGCCGATAGTTTCAACAAGAAAGACCAAGCATTTGAGTCTGATAAGCGGTTCAGTTGGATAGAAAAAGCAGAAGAAAAGCAGTGGTCATTTCAGAGACTTAGATACGAGATAGGCGCAACACAAAAACTTGAGATGGGTAGTACACAGTTTGACCTATGTGTTGATTATGTGAAGAAGTTCGAGAACACTCTGTTGCACACAAAGCTCAAAAGAAAGGAGTGGCGACAGATTATAAAGAAAATTGACCTGCTACTTACACAAATTAGAAGTAAGGTGGGTCATTGACACCTCATATCTTTTCTGGCATAATGGTTTTAGAATATTTAATATTTTAATGTGATAATATGGCTAAGACAAAAAGGGTTTCCTCAGTGTCAAAGAGTTCTCCAATACACCAAGCACTAACCGAGATTCAGGAAAAGGGAATCACCAAGAGGGTAGAGAATAAGTTCGGGGGATTTATGTATCTAAAAATCAGTACGATTATGGAGGAGATAAGCGATATTCTCCAAAAATACGACCTGAGAGTCAGGTTCTCCGATAACTTGGTTATGATTGGCGACAGGTATTATGTGAAAGCGTTAGCGACTATTTATGACAAGGATGGTAATAGGGAGTCTGCAATAGCATTTGCAAGAGAACAGGCAGAGAAGAAGAAAATGGACGACGCACAGATTACGGGTTCGTGCTCAACCTATGCAAGAAAGTATGCGTTATGTGGACTATTGGGTGTTGAAGGCGAAGAAGATGTAGATGCAGGAGAGCAGTCAGACAAACCAGCAGTAAGCCAGCCAGCGACAACTAAGTCTGTGTCGGCTAAACCAGTGGCAAGCGAGGCAGTAGAAGGGCCCAAGATGGGTGAGTACGTTCTTGACGGAGTAAAATATACATACAAATCGGTTTCTAGCAAGAAAACTGGCAAGACCTATACGGGATTCATTCCTGATATGGATTCCAAGACCACCAGTGGTGAAAAAGCACCATGGTTCTTGGGTAGTAAGACGGAGGCTTTTAAGAGATTGAAAGAGGCCATGGATGAGGAATATGATGCAAAAAGTGATAACGAAGAGGAAGAGATAGACCCATCAGACCTCCCTTTCTAAGCGTTCTTAACAACCATTCTAATTTTATTTATTAAATTATTATTATGAAAACAAAGGATTTACTCGGCATGGACAACATGACAGAGTTTGTTACAGCTCTCGACAAGATGACCAGAATGAACGAATTAAAGGATAAGGTTGTTGTTTCGTTGAATAAGATTAGGGCGCTTAAATCTGATTAGGGAGATAACACAGGGCGATAGAGAGCCATAAATTAATTTATGTAAATTAAAACATGGATAGAGTAGAGGCAACTTATAAAAAAGATGGAATGGAGATTACAGACATTCTACAGCCATACTCAGAGGAGGAAGTGCAAGAAAATAGAATTGCTAAGAATAATGCGAAGTTGCTATATTCTCCAGAATTTATTCCGTTCTACGCCGACATAAAAAGATGTTTTAAGCTAAGTTTCCTTGAAACAATTATCTATGGCTTCATTAGGTTCTATATAATAAAGGCAGAGAACAGTCGATTCTATTTCACTAACGAACAGCTCTCGGTAGTAACAGCAGCAGATGTCACAGACGTACAGATATCAAACGCCATGCGGAACCTACAAAAGAAGAAGTTGTTGGTCTGCCAGTATAAAATTAAAGCAGGGGGGGGCAAAATTAGGTTCGCAAAAAAAGTCAGAGTTATAGAAGACTTTAAGTACGACTTAAAGGAAAGTTTAAGTATGACTAAAAGAAAACTTGAAGGAAATAAGAATAAGATAAAAGAGAATAAGATAAATAAGAATAAGATAAATATATACATGTCAGATAAGAAGAAAAAAAAGAAAACAGAGAATCCAGATATTCAGAGAATATACGAACATTACAAAGAGAAAATCGCACCAAGAGCAAGGCTTACATCAGATTCTAAGCGTAAGATTGTTACACGGTTGAAGGAATTTTCCGCCGAGGATATCGAGAAGGCGATTGATAATTTCAGCAGGGATAGCTGGTGGATGGAAAACTGTGGTTGGCGTGGTATAAAGTGGTTTTTCCACAGCGAGGACAGATTAATACAATTCCTTGAGATGAAACCACGCCAGAAGTGTGAGTATCCTAATTTAACTGCCGAGGAAGAAAAAGCAATAGATGAAAAGTACGCAGAATTTGACTAAACTCATAGAGAAACAGGAAAAGCAGAACAGATTAAAAGACTGCGGGTTACCGCTACGATTCCAAGAACAACAGGAGTTTGTCGTTGATGAAGGGAATGCAAAAGCATTTAAGCTGGCTGAGAGGTTTATCGCTGGCGATATTGATGGGCTATTTCTCTATGGCGGTGTTGGAACTGGCAAGACCATGCTTGCAACAAAGATTCTTCATGAATATAAGTGGAAGTCTGCAAAGTTTGTCGGAGTATCGAAACTATTATCAGAACTCAGAGATACGTTTAACACGAACAGAAGATATACCACTATCATAGACAACCTGATAAAATATGAGGTGCTGATATTAGACGACCTTGGGGCAGAGAAGATAACAGACTGGACGGTTGAAGTGTTATATCTTATTGTTAATGGAAGATATGAGAACATGAAAAAGCTGATTGTAACAAGCAACTGCTCACCCAAGTTGTTAAGTAAAAGGTTAAACGACAGGATTACGAGCAGAATTATAGAAATGTGTCATATAGCCAAGATAACGTCACAAGACCGAAGGCGTTATGCGGGTAGTATTTAATCTTTTATCTAACTAAAATGTTTGTAGGAAGGTCGTATAACAGGGTAATTCTTGTAGGGAATCTTACGAGGGACCCCAGCCTGAAAGAGTTGCCGAATGGTAGTAAACTGTGTACCTTTGGAGTTGCAACCGACTATGGCTGGAAAGACAGTAAGGGCGAATTTCATAGTGAGGCGGAAATCCATCAAATTGTTACATGGAATAAGCTCGCCGAAATCTGTGCCAAGTTGCTTAGAACAGGAACGCTAGTGTTTATTGAGGGAGAAATCAGAACCAGAGTAGCACAGCTAGAAGATGGGACAGAGAAGTCAAAGAAAGAGATTAGAGCGAATGATATGAAAATCTTAAATGAAAAAACAGATGTCAAAATTGAAAAACCAGAAGCCAAAAAAACAAAATCAAAGAAAAGTTGAGGAAGCCTCATTTTCAAAGATATTAAAACAGGAAACAGACGAGTGGCGGGACTATACGGGCCACAAGCTGTTTAGGTTCATGTACTTCTGCATACAGTCTAAGAATACAGAGATGATTCACAGTATTCAGCGATTAGTTCGTGACAGGCTTGAGTCGCAAGGCTTGATTTATAATCCGATTTTAGGATGGGTTCAGCCAAGTGAAACAGAAACCAATGTTTCTGGAATAAAGCAAACCTTTGATGGGTATTGGGCTATTTCAGATACCGATAGGTTTGGGGTATACAGCCAAGTAAAGGCTGCGGAGAATTACTCTGAAATAAGGAAGCAGGATGTACAGACAGAAAATAACAAATACATTGACAAAATACTAGAAGATGACGAAACACCATTCTAACTTTGAAGCCAAATGGCTACAAGAAATCATGGAAAGAGATTGTCCAGAAACAAAAAAGAAGAAGCTGGAATATAGAGAGAAACACTTAAAGGGGTTGGCAGACGATAAACTCAAGGAGCGCATTGACCGTGGCGAGAAATGGCTGGAAGAACACTGGGAGGATAAAGAGCCAGAGGATGTAGAAAAATGGGACGCAGCACTGATTGCTTACGAGGCCATGGTTGAAGAGGCTAGAAATAGGAAATTATATAAGCAAGGCGAGAAATGAGTAGCTTTAATTCGTTAAAATATATAGACAAATTTGTTTATAAAAGGATTGAGAAAAACCCGAACCTGTTATATTCTGGGCTGTTTAAAAATATGAGGAAAAAGGTTCCACTAATAGCAGACTATCCAGTCTTAATTCATATTGCGAAGTTGATGGCAGACAGGGGCATACGACTATCACAGGGGCAGATTTATAACGCATCGAGATATAGCAAGGAATATAATAGCCTAAAAAGCGGAAAGGTCGCTTGGCACAACGATATTAGGAATATAAACATAAAAAATCTGAAATTTGAGAATAAAGAGAGAAAGGTCAGGGAGGGGCGCGCAAAACACCAGTCGCCGACTGGAACACATGGGGGCTAGAATGCCCTAGGACGCACCGAAATATAAAAGTGGCTAATGTGCCAAATAAATTTGTAAAAACAAAAAAACAACATGAAAAGGTCGAACGAAAAACCAGAGATTTATAAAAAGTTGAAGAAGAGGTTTGGTGTAAAATGGAATGATGGTCTGATTATTACATACGGTGACACTACATATTCTAAAGAAAGGATTCATCGAATTAAGTATGTACACGAGAAAGTACATTCAAAGAGACAGTTAAGGATGGGCGTAGAGGACTGGTGGGACAAATACCTAAAGGATAAGGACTTTAGATTAAACGAAGAGCTTCTAGCATATAGAAAAGAAGTAGAGTGGATATACAAACAGGGAATAGACAAAGACTTTAGGACGGCAGTTATAGAGGGGATGGCAACAGATTTAAGTTCAAAAATGTACGGAGAGATTATATCCTACGAGGATGCTCTTAGGGCAATTACAGAATAATACTTTAATTTTTTAAAATACAAGCATGAAAATACAGCTAGATACAGATAGTAAAGTTATCAGGTTAGAAAATAGAGTCAACCTTGGGGAGTTCATGAGAGTAGTAAAAAGCCTCCTACCAAGGTGGTGGCAGGAATTTGAGTTGGAAGCCGTAACCAAAATCGAGGGATGGACCTGTCCTATCATCATCGAGAAATACAGAGAAAGACCTTATCCGTGGTATGAGCCAACTGTTACATGGAAAAGCGATACTAATATCAAAGCATCAGACTATAGTAATGGGAAACTGATAGGTGGACAGTTTAATGTGAGTTGTTGATACTTTAATTTACATAAATTAAATGCTAAAATGTTTGGGAAACCAGAATATGACAACGTGATGGATGCTTGGAAGTGTGAGCTTTGCGGTGGCTGGTATAAGAATATCGGACCGCACCTGCGATATCACAATATCTCAATGGACGAGTACAAAGAAGAGTTCGGGTTTAACAGACACCAGTCATTCATATCAAAGGATGTGCAAGAGGTTAAAAGAGAACATACGTTAAAAAACAAAACATACCTAAATGTTAAAGAGGGCGGGAAGCCATATCGTTTTAAGAAGGGAAAGGACGAAAGGAGGTATTTTAAGAGACGACCACAGACAAAACACAAGCTCAAAGTGCTAAGAAACACAACTAAGAAACCAAAAAAAGTGCCCTATAAATATAAATATATAAAACTGAAAGACTATGAAATATAACACACCCAACTTTTATCTTGCAGTCTGGTTCATGACCAGAGGCTTAATTCCAAGTGTCGAATATAAAGAAGGCAACGACAAGGCCAGCTTTGTCTTTGATATTACAGATGCAGAAGCAAAGGTCCACATACAAGAGTTCTATCAGGACGAAATCGTACAAGAGTTTATTGAAGGAATTAGGAAGCTGAAAAGTGAACTATATGCAAATAAAGAGCCAAAAAAATATGAAAAATAAATTAAAAACGGTTATCAACGAACTCAAAAAGAAGTTCGGCAACGATATTATTCTTACAGGGAAAGAGTTAAGCACACTCAAAACCGACCGTGTTCCAACGGGGTCGATTTGGTTAGACCATATTCTTGATGGGGGGCTTCCAAGGGGGCGCATAGTAGAGATGTATGGAATCCAGTCGTCAGGGAAATCACTTATTGCACAACGCACAGTTGCACAAGCCCAAAAACAGGAACTGGACTGCGTATGGTTCGACGCAGAGGGTTGTTTTGACCCAATATTTGCACAAAAGCTGGGAGTCGACACCGACAAACTTACGGTTGTAAAAACCTCAGAAGCGGAAAGAACCTTCGATATGGTCGCAAAGTTTCTGGATGCAAAGCCAGCAATAATAGTTGTTGACTCGGTTGCGGCACTTGTACCTTTTTTTGAGATAGACAACGAAACAGATAAAAACACGATGGCACTTCAGGCCCGTATCATGTCGAAAGGCTTGCGTAAGATTACGGGACTGGTGGGGAAAGCAAATACACTTGTAATATTCATAAATCAGCTTAGAGAGAAACTTGGGTCGTATGGAAATCCCGAAATAACGTCGGGCGGACGCGCATTGGGATTTTATGCTTCTGTAAGAATTGAGGTGAGACGTGGCGAATGGATTACCCTAAAAGATATGGGGAAGGGAAGTACGCAGGACGAGAAGAAACAGCGTGTCGGGCAAGTTGTTAAATTTAATGTCACCAAGTCGAAGGTGTCAAAGCCACACCAGCTGGGGTCATTCAGATTCTTTTTCAATGGTGTAATAGACGAAGCTGACGAAATAATAGCCCTGCTTGAATACACAAAAAAGATTCAGAGAAGAGGTGCTTACTATATAGTTGGGAAAGATAAATTTCAGGGGCGTGTAAACTTTAGGAAAGCAGTCAGGAAAGACCAGAAGCTAAAAGATAAACTAATTAAACTTTTACAAGACGGTATTGAAAAAGTGGATTAAGAAAGAGAATAAAGACGCAGAAGATTTTGGTGGAAAAAGAACACCGAGGTCTGGTGGTCTATGGGGATTCAAAGGAGATATAAAAAGCGACCATTTTTTAATTGAGTCTAAGCAAACAGAGAAAGACAAGTTTATTATAACGAAGAAGCTGTGGGATAAAATCTACAGAGAGGCGATGGAAGCTAGGAGGTTGCCAATGTTATCGTTACAAATTGACGATATTGAAGTTGTTGTTATAGATAAAAATGATTTTTTAGCATTAAATGAAAAAGAAACCTGAACCAAAAGCTGTGTTCTGCAAGAACTGTCTGACAAAAATTCGTCAGGACATGGCAGATAATGGAGCAAGGTTCTGCTCTGCAACTTGTAAGTCCTTATATTTTAAAAGGTCTTGTAAAGTTGCTATTCCAAAGGAAGCCTTACGGAACTTAAAATATTTACAGACAAGAACAGGAGAATCACGGATGGACTTGATTAGGCGTGCAATAGGCGCATATACCAAAAAGTATAAGGAGAGATTTAATTTATATTAAGTAAAAATGATTCACAATAACGACCTTTGGCAACAAAGCAAGATTCAAAACCTTGATATTGACCACTCAAGAATAATATTCCTATTTCTGTCTGGGTCACATTTATATGGAACAAGTGGAAAGGGGTCAGACTATGATTGGCGGGGGGTGTGGGTTCCACCAGTTAAAGATTATATCGGATACGAAGAAATAAAAGACATTGTTTTTGGGGAGGACGGGAAACTATACGACCTGAGAAAGTTTATGAAACTGGCATTCGATTGCAACCCGAACATAGTAGAATGGTTATATGCACCAAAAAAAATGGTTGCACATTTAACAAGAGAGGGACACTTGCTTCGTGAAGCACTAAAGGGATTTATAAACCCAGCAAAAGTTAAGGGAAGATATGTTGGGTATGCAGAGACCGAATGGAACAAGGTCAGAAAGATTACAGCTAAATCTGGTGCTAAACGAAAGAATCTCGTTAAGAAATACAGCTACGATGTTAAGTCGGCAAGCAATGTAGTAAGGCTATTAAGCGAGGCACATGAGATAATTGCAGAGGAAACGCTTACTCTTCCGAGACCAGATGCAGATATACTACAAAAAATAAAGAAAGGGAAGTTGACGTTTGGACAGGTAGAGAGCATGGTCAAGTTGCACAGGGACAGGCTAGATAATGCCGTTGCAGTAGACAGGGTACAGGACATAGAAAAATTAGAAGAACTATTAATGCAATTTCTATTAATTACATGACAAATTCGGTAAGAAAAGGGTATAGAAGCCAGCGCAAAACCCATTTATATTTAGAGAAACGTGGATGGGAAGTCTACACCGTTCCCCGTGTTAGGTTCGCAAAAAACCACGATGTATTTCATCTTTTTGACCATTTGGCACATAGACGTGGAAAGTTCAGATTTGTGCAGACAAAGAGTAACAACTGTAGTAAATGGGATAAAGAGAGAATTGCCAGATTTAAGACCCCATCTTGTATAATTAAAGAAGTATTTATCTGGAAGGATTATGCCAGAGAACCAACAATATTAAAATTATGAACGAGAAAGAGAAACAAAAAGAAATAGAGAGAAAGCGGAAAAATGCGCAGATGAAAAAACGCTTTACATTGAAAGCTCCCAATGTCACCAGAAACCTGTCTCTTCCAGAACAGGACGTGTTAAGACGTACCAAGGTCAGAGAACTTAGGCGGATGGGTTACACAAGTCCGAGAGAAATTATGTATGCTTTACAGAAAGGAATAGAAGATAGTCGAGGAAAAATCATAAAGGTGTCATGCACTATTACGGAGATTAAAGACGACCTTGAGTATTTGGTACAAGAAGATTTAACCTCAGACGAATCATTATTATCTAGGCGTGCTGTGTTATTAGACCAGCTTCGTGATTTATACAGGAGGGCACATAGCGAATATCAAGAGGCAAGGGGACCAATGCGAAATACGTTTTTAAATACAACCTTTGCAATTTTAAAATCAATTATAGAAATGGAGGGAGTATTAAACTTCCGTATAGACAACGAAAAAGAAACAGACGAGCAGCAGGTTTCGAGTGTAGCTAAACAATTACAGAAATTATCTAAACATGAAAAACAGCAAATCCTCTCGGTCCTTAGAAAAATCGCTGACGACCGTTCAGAACAAGGAACAGTTGAAGAAGCTGATGTTCTTGGTTGAACACCCAGAATATGAACATGTTCCAGTAACAATGAGGGAATTTCTTAACAACCCCTTCTATACTCCGCCCGAAGACAATAGGCGACCGAATACAGAGAAAATCCTGTGCGAAATTTTTGATACAGGAAATTTTGAGACACTTGGGGATTACGAGGAAGCCTTACTAATAATGGGGATAGGAGCCGGGAAGAGCTTTTTGGCCAGCAAATCAATGCACTATATGGCATATAGACTTCTTTGCCTCAAAAGCCCCCCTGAATATTTTAAGTTCGGAATAGGCACTAGGATTGCCTTTATTAATATCTCGAAATCGTACAGTCAGGCTAAGGACGTTGTGTTTGGCGAGATTAAGAACAGGATAGACAACAGCAAGTGGTTTCAGAAATACTATCCACCAGACCCACGGATTAAATCACTTATAAGGCTACCAAAGGACATTTACATTCTTCCTGTTGGCTCTAATGAAGAGGCCCCGCTTGGATATAATATTTTTGGTGCTGTAATAGATGAAGCATCTTTTCATGTAATTACAAAAAATAAAGACTATGCAGAAGAATCGTACAACCAAATTAAGAAAAGAATCCGTTCGAGATTCTTGTCTAAGGGGAAATTATTTATTATAACGTCGCCAAGATACACATACGACTTTGCAGAAACCAAGTTTACAAAAGATACTTCGCCGACAACATACAAGAGGAGAACACCATTATGGGAGGCCCTCCCGCAGGAATATTTCGGTGGAAAGAAGTTCGACTTAGCAACATACCTCCCTACATACAAGAAGTGGAAAAAAGAACGAAGGATGGTTCCGATAGAGTACGAACAAGAATTTAAACAAAATCCAGAAAAGGCTATGCGGGATTATGGAGCACAACCTTCGCTTGCTATTCAAGGACTTTTTAGAGACCCTGCGGTTGTATCTGGTGCGGCGAATCGTAAAAGAAAACACCCTGTCGACCAAGCAACGGGCGACTTTTACGAATGGTTTCACAATAAGCAGTCGTTACCCGATTATAGTAGTGAACCTAGATATATACACGTTGACCTTGGACTAAATAAAGGGGGGAAGGGGGACTGTGCTGGGATTGCAATGGCACACTTTGATGGATGGCAAGAATACAGGTTGCCAAGTGGATATATCGAGCGCAGACCAAAAATCTTTATAGATTATATGGAACAAATTACGGCAGGACCGAAGGGCGAAATTCTCTTTTCGGACATTCGTAAGAAAATCTATCGGCTTAAAGAAATCGGATACAATATTGCCCTAATAAGTATGGATGGGTGGAACTCAACAGATAGCCTGCAACAATTGCGAGACGCAGGATTCAAAACAGAGCTTCTAAGCGTAGACCGAAATGTCGAACCATACTATACAATGAAGGCCGCAATCCTAGAAGGAAGACTAGACTTTTATCCGTATGATATATTTATTAAAGAGGCACAACAACTAGAAGAGGTAAATGGTAGGAAGATTGACCATCCCGGCGAGGGGTGTTTAACAGCCGAGACAGAGATACGCTTATTAAATGGAACCAAAAAGACGATAAAGGACCTTGCAGATATGGGGGCAGACCATAAGTTCTGGGTATATTCATGTATGCCCAACGGCAAGATTATACCACAACTGGCATATAATGCACGTAAAACAAAAACTGCAAGCCAGATAGTAAGAGTTACACTAGACAATGGGAAGATGTTCCGATGTACAGAAGACCATCGTATTTTATTAAGAAACGGTGAATACAAATCGGCGGGCGAATTGGCTGTGGGTGAGTCGTTAATGCCATTTGACGTACACAATCGTGTATTAAAATATACAAATGGGGGGCGGTCGGAGTATCAGTATGTAAGGGATATGGGCGAATGGGTAGCGACACATCGGCTGGTAAGTGACCGCCGTGGTTTTAGTGTTCGTAATAATAATGAGGTAATACATCACTATGACCTCGATTCGCTAAACAATGTGCCCGACAACCTTATTAGGGTCACACGTAGCGAACATGCAAAAATACATGAAAGGATAACGAAGTTTAGCACTAAACCAGATGCTATACGTAGGCGTATACAAGCATTTAAAAAAACATACCGTAACAGTCCAAGATTACAGAAGATATTTCACGATAATGGAGTACGATGGCAGAAGAATTGCGGCAATGAGGCAAGGCGAAAAAGTAAAATATCATACATTAGGAACAAGGATAAGATTATTGCTAAGCAGAAAGAAACCCTTATTAGGAAGTACGGAAGTGTAGGTGTGGCCAGTCGACATCTGACTGAATACGCCCAATCGGATAAGGGAAGACGGTGTTCACGTGGACGAGCAAAATGGTTAAATGACATATATTGGAAAACCCCGCATGGGGTAAGACAAAGAAAAATATTATCAAGAACACAGCTGTCGAACGCACTGAGAAAAAGGATTGTAGACGAAGACGAAAGGTCTATTACTAAGCTAGGCGATAAGTTTGAGTACATATTGGGTCATAGACACGCTATGTATTTAGCTGGAGGGTATAAAAAAGCGTGGACACGCAGGCTTGGTAGAATGGATTTTGCAAAAAATGCAGAAAGGTTAATAGGGCTAGACACCATCTCAATAGAAAGAAAGACGGGCGCACCTATAGGACTCGTTGAGTGTTGGCTCAAGAATATCAACATGCAGTATGTAATCGGTACAAGCAATCATAAGGTCGCAAAGATTAGCAGGCTAAGTGGGAAATTCGACGTGTATGACATAAGTATATATAATGGATTAGAGTTAAATTTTGGTCTCAGAAGTGGCGTTTTTGTCCACAACTCGAAGGACGTAAGCGATGCAGTTGCTGGGACAACACACTGGTGTTCAAAAAGGATACCAGGGTCTGGGGTGCTCGGTGCATAAATTTGCAAGATTTTGTAAAAAGTGGTAAATTTTATTAAAGCATTTCAATTATTTGTAGATTCTTATGAAACTCCCTCGATTTCTAGTAGACTTCGTATTAGGCTCAGACAATGCCAAGAGAGAAATTAGCAAGATTATCTCAGACAAGATTCAAGAAGAACGAAAAGAATTTGTAAAAGAGACCACAGAAGTAATTAGTACACAGGTCAAGAAGTCGATTCCACCACGAAAGTATGTAACGACAAATACACAGAAGGACTTGTTTGCAGGGGAACAAGCGTCTGGAAAAAACTCCAACGTACTATGGACAGTCTACTCAGACTCCCCAGGGTCAGTTCAGAGCGCAAACAGAATGATTGATGCAGTAATGGGAGGCGGCTATGTTTTAGAAAAAGAAGTCGGAGCAGGAAGAAGTGCAACCGCTAAAGACCTTAAAAGACTTATCAAGTTTTTAGATAGACCCAATCCAGATAGTACAATTGAAACCATAATCAAGGCTGGCCTGGAAAACTTTTTAGCCTACGGCGACTGGTATATGGAAAAAGTGCCAACTAGAAGAACAAGAGGAGGCAGGGGCTTTACGATTGCCGAACTATATAATACAGACACTGCGTATATGTCTATCCTAGTTGACCCAGAACAGAAGAAGCGTGGTGTACTAAAGAAGGTTGGATACAAAAGAAAAACGGAAGAACAAAAGGCTGTTATCTACGATGTAAACGAGATTTGCCAGATTAGTAGACCAAGCCCCACAGCTGGTGTATATGGGAAGGCCGTCTTAGAAACAAATCAGTCGGTTTTGCAGTTGCTATTACAGGCACTAACATATAATATTAGCGTTTTAAAGAATGGTGGTAGACCGCCACTACAAATAATACTTCCAGAAGATACCAACGAAGCAGACGCAGATTCTGTTAATACCTTCCTTGAGAATAACAACATGGGGACTTCCAATGCTGGAAAGAACCTTGTACTATTCAAGGGGGCTAAGGCAGAGGTGCTTGGTATCAGCCCACAAGACATGGCGTACCTAGAACTAATCATGACAGGAATAAAACTTGTTGCTGGTCAGTATGGCGTTCCGTTATTCTTAATAGGGTTCCCAGAAAGTTCTAATAGGGCCTCGGCTTCTGAACTTAGGAGGGCGTTTTATTACACAAATGTATATCCACTAAGAAAGCTAATATCCCATAAAATCACTAACGAGATTATTAAAGAGGGGATGGGGATAGAGGGTTGGAAGTTTAGTTTTAGAGCACAGGGGCTAGAGGAATCAGAGAGCACAAGGCGTGATACCATGACAGCATGGACAAGGGGGTTAATTACATGGAACGAGGCCCGTATCAAAATGGGACTTCTTCCACAGAACGAGGAGTGGGCGGACGGATATTACTTGCTTGGTTCTAAAAATGACTCTCTGTTAGAGATAGGCGAGGCAGTTGGCAAAGAACCAGATGAGGGTGCGACAGACGTTCCCAACATCAAGCCAAGTGGCGAACAAGGAGAGGGAGCAGACCTAACACCAGAGGGTGGAGAAAAAGAAACGGAAAAAACAATAAAGAAAATGGAATCTCTTTTAAAGAAACTTTCTAGGTAATTGACTTTATATATCTTTTCTGGTATAATAGTTAATATTAAAGAATATAATTATGGACAAGCAGGCAGTACAGGTTACGGGTGACCTACAACTAAGAACATTCATGTCGGAAAAGAACCCAACTCCGAGTCAGGCGGTTGAGTTTGACAGCAAGGTTAATCAGTTTCTCAAGACAATGACTAATAATCCAGCAGAGAACAAGAACAAACCACGATTGTTAAAAATGGCCAATACAAGCGTATCTGAAGGGAGACTGATTGCATCTGTCTGGTATATTGACCTAACAGAGAAACCAAAGGATGTCACAATAATACAATGATATTACACGGGAAAACAGAAGTTGAGGAAAAGTTAAATGCACACTTTGCCGAGTGCAGTGTCTGCAAGAAACTCACAAAGACTGGTGCGAAACAGGTTAGAATGTATCGTGACGAAAGTGGGAGGATGATTAAGGTTGTTGCATATATGTGTCCAGACTGCTTGAAGAAGGGCGAACCGTGGCCAGGTGTCAAGCCACATAGTCACATGACTAACAAAGAAATATCGAAAGAGCTTGACCGTATTGGACAACGCTAGTGTTGAAATCTGCCTCTTTTCTTGGCGGGGGGCAGCACCAAGTTTAAGGGGGCAGGTTTTAACATTAGATGATAAATTATGAAGATTCTTTTTTACACAGACTATTACAAAACCTCTAGTGGACATGCAAGAATTATAAGCGACTTGCTACCATATCTTGAGAAAGGAAACGAAATAGCATTTGTTGCCCTTGGATATAATGGACTTCCTGTCGAGCGCAAATATCTTACATACCCTACAAAACTAAAGGGAGTTAAGAGCTTCTGGGCTCCTGAGATTGTTCAGTATGCACTTAGAGATTTTCGGCCAGACATTGTGTTGTCTAGTAATGACTTTTATATGACAAAGAAGGTTGCATTTGCCATGTCACAACCGCTTGGTCATAAGTGGATTCACTGGGGCACACTTGACGGAGACCCCTTGGACTATAGTTGCCGAGAATCTTTAAAATGGGTGGACTACACACTTTTCTTCTCGGATTTCGCAGAAAGAGAGGTTAGAAAAGTTTTTCCGAATATCCCAGGGGAAAGATTATATCCGCCAATTAATTCAAAAACATTTAAGAAACTTAACAAAGAAGAACTGAGAAAACAGTTCAGGCTACATGATAAAAAGGTTCTGGTTACCTGTGGTCGAAATCAACAGAGAAAAAACATTCCAATCCTGTTAGATGCTATGGTTGATATAGTTAAGAAAATGCCAGAAACAAGACTGATACTAGCGTCGACCAATCTAACGAAAACGGCAGAGGGGAAGGAAGATGGCTATGAATATAACAGGTTTATTACAGATAGGGGACTAGACGATTTTGTTATAAATCTAGGACAGGATATCAAGAAGCCCATATCAGACAAACTGTTGAATATCCAGTATAACCTGTCTGATTTAATGGTACATCCGTCTACTGCGGAAGGATTTTGTTGTTTGCGTGGCACGAAAATATTTACGAAAACTGGGTTTAAGAACATAGAAGATGTAACGGGCGACAATTCCATACTTGGTCAGTCAGGAGAATGGGAGAAATGCAGGCCACTATCTAGGAAATATAGTGGGAGAGTTTATAAGATACATCCACATTATATGAAGTTATTGTCTGTCACGAAGGGACACCCAGTAGCGGTTTATAATCATTTAGATAAAATAGTATCATTTAAAAACGCAGAGGATGTAACCAGTGGCGATATTATGGTTATGCCCAAGATTAAGCCAAATACGAAGCCACTAAAATTTATTCTAAATCCACACATGTCGTTTATCGGAAGGAATCAATTTGGGGCCAAATTCCCGCATCCTAGTGTAAAAATGTTACCAAAAAGGATGGCTGTTGATGACCTATTTTTGAAAATCTGTGGCTACTTTGTGGCGGATGGTGTCACGTCAAAGAAAGGGTCCTCTCACTTTTGCATAAACGACACAACCAAAATAAAAATGGTAGACGACATAGAAGAATTTGCACAAAGATATGGGCTAAATAGTAGGAGATATTTGACCACTAGGCACAGACTGCAAGTTATTATTGATAGTATTGTGTTGTCAAGATTATTAAACGATTGGTTTGGACATGGTGCACAGAACAAAAAACTACCAAATTGGATATACCTATTAAATGAGGCACAGATGCGGGTTTTTGTTGGAGCGTGCTGGAGTGGAGACGGGTCGAAGGAGAAGCACAACGCACAAACAAGACTTAGATATTCAACAACATCAGAGACGCTGGCATCGCAAATTTTCTTATTAACTAGTGCAATTACTGATGGGGTTGTTGGCATTAGAAGTAAGCGGAGAAAGAAATATAATAATACAGAATGGACAATAGAATATTCCACGTTGCCAATGTCTGTTTATGGTTGGTCAGACGACAGGAACATGTATATGACAATAAGAAGCATCGAGACAACGAACATTGTCAACGAGACGGTCTATAACCTGACAACAGAAACTACACATACCTATGCCACTGAAGGGGGACTCGTACACAATTGTCTCCCAATAGCAGAGGCGGGCTTGTGTGAAGTGCCAACGCTAGGAGTGGACCATTCAGCAGTGACAGAGGTCATAGGAAGTGGCGGCAATGTAATCCCATGGAGAGCATACGCTTATGTTATGAATGGAATAAGGTATCATCTGTGTCACCCAGACGATATAACCAAAGCGGTTATAGATGCGTTTAAGAGGCCAGAAGAACTAAAGACTATGGGGAAGAACGCAAGAAGGTTTGCAGAAACACTTAGCCCAAAGATACAGGCAGAGAAGATGCTGGAAATATTTAATAAGGTGTTGAAGGATGATACTAAGTCATTAATAAAACAGGGGCTTAATCTTTAATTTATGTAAATGGAAAAGAAAAAGAGAAGAAAAAGAACAATTCCAAAGAAGTTTGTGGACCGAAACGAAAAGATTCGGGAGATGTGGGAATCGCGGGCATATAGTAAGGCAGAGATAGGACGGAGAATGGGGATTACCCGTGAGAGAGTTCGAGCAATACTCGACAGACTAGATGTCAGTAGCCCATATATGTCAGACGAATTTGATTGGAAAACACTGAAGAAGATTAGGAGGGCACTACGAATTAGACACATAAGGAGTACGCACAAACAACTAGAAAATGGGACTGGGATATATGAATATCCAAGGGTTTCGACAACGGCAGTAAAGTATTTCGCATATATCCTAGACCAAGTATTAGTTAAACTAGACAGATTAGACAAGTTAGTAGATGAACTCAAGATTCCGTACGAATAATATATTAGCATACAACCATGGGGAAGTCGAAATATAAAGACATGATAGGAGAAGCCTTAGCCGAGAAAAAGGCGGTCGAAAAGGACGTTATTAGACTAAAAAAAATCATAGAAGACAAGAATGAACAGTTGGCCGAAAGGGATGCGCTGATAGAAGAGAACAGTAGAAAACATCTTAGTCTTGCAGAGAAATATTCCCTTGCTACAAATAAGGGCAAGCGACTTAAAAAGAGCATAGACAAAATAAAATCCGACGGACACAAGCGTATTAAGAGGCTCAAGAGACGACTAAATATAAGCGAGAGTATGTGTCAGGATTATTACGAGGACAATAAGCAGCTGAAAGACGCAATCATGGACATGGATATTGAGATTAAACTACTCAGGGGTATATTAGATAGTAGTACATTAAACTATTTTGTAAAACTTTGGAAATCAATATGCAGAAAACTGAGAGAAAAGTAGGCATAATAATCCCAGTAAGGGACAATTGGAGCTATACAAGGCAGTGCATCCGTTCGATTGTAATGAATACAGAACATAGAAACTATGAGATAATCGTTATTGATAATAACTCTGTTGACGACACCAAAGATGAACTGCATGGATATCTCAAGGGTTTTATTGATTTGAAGGCGTTACGGGGAGCAAAGATAGTCAGTAATAGCGACAATAAAAACTTTTCTATATCTAACAACGAGGGCAGGGCAAATACCGATGCGGACTTTCTGGTTTTGTTGAATAATGATACAATAGTTACTAAGGGATGGCTCACTGCAATGCTAAATGTTTTTGGAGAGGAGAAGAATGTCGGTATAGTTGGGGCAAGGCTTTTGTTTCCAGGAACAGAGTTAATACAGCATGCAGGGGTAGTTTTTATGCCCGATGGTTCTACTGACCATGCTCATTATAAACTGTACAGAGAAGACCCGTTGGTTACGACTAGGAAAGAATACCCTGCTGTTACGGGAGCATGTCTGATGATTCCGACCGAGATATACGACCTAGTTGGTGGATTAGATGAAAGATATTTCTGGGGGTGGGAAGATATTGACCTTGCCAATCGAGTAAGGCGTGAGGGATATCGTGTGATATATGAACCTGCGGCGATTGTGTATCATTATTGCTCTCAGACACCGGGTAGATACGACTTTGAGAACCAGAATTTTAATTTATATGCTAAGGAGTGGATATTAAATGAAACAAATAATAAAGACACCGACAAAGATACTAATTGACGGGAAGTATGAATTAATCGCCAAGGAAATCGAAATCTACTGGGAATCGCCAAAGAAGAATATGACACCACAGGACTGGGTTGGACAAGTCATGGACATTAAGAGGTCAAGAGACACAAATGACAACAAGAAGGGGTCAAAAGAGGAGTTTCGTAAACATTGGGATAAATTTAAAAATAATAAAGAAAGCCACACTCCAATATGAACAAAACAACAAAACAATGGCTAACGCTGGAAGAAAAGATTGAAAAGATAATTAGAGAAATGAAGCCACAGGGCAACATTAAAGATACGGTTGCTAGTCTAAAAAAACTTTTTTTACAAACATTACACCCAGAGCAATTTTGTCCTAAATGTGAGAATCAGATGTTCCTACAAGAAGGAGCGTATAGCTGTATAAACTGTGGATACAAACCAGAGGATGTGCAGAAGAAAGAGATTGCGCCTTCTACCACAAGCAACAAGCGTGGTGATATTCCACCAGAGATTGACAATCTGATTAAAGATGCAGAGAGAAAAATGCCAACAGACGGTCGAGGGAAGAAGATAAGGGAACTGGCCAGTCAGGTAGATGGGGGGACTGTTGCACCCACACAAGACGATGCAAACAGAATTAAAAATATAGACTCTAATGTTAAGGATATTAATTGGGTTTAAAAAAATATGGCAAGAATAAAGGTAGGGTGTCCGCACGAACACTGTGCAACAATAGGGGGAGGCACAGTACACTTGTTTAAGTTTCTCGAATGGTTATCTCCATATTACGATGTGGATATTATTTTCCCGAACACCAACATCCCAACGGATAAATGGTATAAGGAAAACATGGATATTGACCTTTCTAAAACAAATAAAATTACACTGGACAAGGCTAATTTACACGACTATGAAATATGGATAAATGGCTGGGCGAGTAAGATTATAGACAATCCCCATGCTAAAACCAAGATTAATCTTGTGTGGTTTCCCTTCTTAAAGGGACTGGCCAGTCAGGCACAATCGTTTATTAATGTAGGAAATAGTAAATATACGGAGAAACATATCCGTAAAATTTGGGGAGTAAAGAAAGAAAACTCAACATATATTTATCCCCCGACTTCCCTTGGCAGATTTAAGTCGGCCAAGACTAAGAAGAATTGGATAATCCACGTTTCTAGATTTATGTATCCCGACCCAGCATCAGACAAGGGGCATGTTCAGATGATTAATACCTTCAAGAAAATGGTTGATGAAGGGCTGAAGGGGTGGGAGTTCCACTTGGCGGGGATGTTATTAAAAGACAGGGAAAAGGTAATGGAATATTATACTGGTCTTTTAGAACTGGCACAGGGGTATCCGATATACTTCCATACGAACGTGACAATGGATAAGATGGTTGAGTTACAGTCTATATCAAAAATCTACTGGCACGCAACGGGCATAAGTTTAAAGAACCCTGCGGCACAAGAACATTTCGGTCTTACTACATGCTGCAAACCAAATACGCTTATCGAAACAAATTATGGGATAAGTGAGATACAAAATATAAAAGTAGGAGATATTGTTAGAACACATACTGGAAGATGGAAGAGGGTTGTGGAAATAAAGAAAAGGAAAGTGCAAGAAAAATTGTATAAAATACATAAGACAGAACTAACCAAAGAACACCCTGTATTAATAATAAGACCCACTCATCTTCAAAAGGAAACAATCTTGAAACATTTCAAAGGGTATAAACATCGGTGGGTATGTGTGAAAGACTTACGAGTTGGGGACTGGACTTTATACCCAAAAGACAACCATATTAATGGGGACATTACCCTTAATACAATAGACATTGCCAAATACTTGGACGGAAAAAAGCACATGAAGAAGTCTGACACAAAGATGTGGTACTCGGTTGGACACAACAACAAAACCCGTCATTTCATAAACAGAATGATTCCTCTTAACAAAGATACAGGTAGGCTATTAGGGTATTATGTCGCAGAGGGGAGTATGATGGGGGGGTGTAGAAATAGAAACGGCGTAAGTTTTTCGTTTGGGACACACGAAATGGGATATCGTAAAGACGTAATAACCCTAATCTCGCATATATTTGGAACCAAAAAAATAGCCGAAAGGATAAGGAAGAATAGAACAGAAATTTTATGCGGATCGAAAATCCTAGGCGAATTATTTCATGGATGGTTTGGGACAACAGCATCCCACAAAAAACTTCCCGTTTTTGTGGAAAATGCTCCAAGAGAGTTTCTGGTTGGACTAATAACGGGATATATTCGCGGAGATGGTTATTGCCCCGTCGGGGATAAGAATAGTAATAGTGTTTCGGTAACAACCGCAAGTAAAAATCTAGCCTTTCAAATAAAAAGGCTCCTTTCTGGATTAGACATAGTATCTTCGGCAACAGAAAGTAATAGAATAACAACATTTCCTGGATATAAAAAAGAAACTACAATATATACTATTAGAATTGGAGGAGAAAGTGCGAAACTCTTGCGGGAATATTTAGGTGTTGAGTATCGACCAAATGAAATGCGAAAAACCTACGACAAGAGTTTGCAAGATGAAAAATATATATATAAGCGAATTAATAAAATAGATAAAACAGATTATACAGGGGTGGTTTTTAACCTAGAAGTCGATGATGACGAAAGTTATGTAACCAGTGATTTTACTGTCCATAATTGTGAGGCAATAGCCGCAGGTGCAGTTCCAGTTACATATAATAGTGGTGGTCAGCCAGAGATTGTTACAGATGGCGATAACGGATTCTTATATAACAACCTTGACATGTTAAAGAGCAAAACAATGAAGCTAGTTGGTAGTCCTAAGTTATTAAAAGAAATGAGGGACAAAGGAAAGAAAACTGTTAGGAAGTTCAGCGAGGACAAATCAAAGAAGGCATGGCTCAACTTTATAAGCAGAACCAACAAGGTCTCAATCGTTATTGGGACAACACACAACACATTGCTATTCAAGAAGTGTATTGCAAGCCTAATACAGAAAACACCCCCAGGATATGAACTAATAATCATCGACAACGCAGCAGGAGTAGAAACAAAAGAGTTTATCAAGACAATTAAATATAGACCCCTGAAGATTATTACAAATAAGAAGGTGAAAGGATTCTCAGAGTTCAATAATCAGGGAATAAAGATATCAACTAGACCATATATCTGTTGCCTTAACGATGACACGGAACCAGACTACTATTGGCTTGAGGCCATGATAGATTTAATGGAGGATGACCCAAAGGTAGGCGTGGCAGGTGCAAAGTTATTATTTCCTAATGGTACAATCCAACATGATGGGAAAAAATATAGTCCAGATGGAATTCCCTATCATGTAAATCACCATAAGCCCGATGACGGAAATTGGAAGAGTTCAGAGGTAGAAGCCGTAACGGGAGCATGTATGTTAATTCGCAAAGAGCTCGCCAAGTTCAACGAGAAGTATATTAAAGGATATTTCGAGGATGACCAGTTGCAGCTGGATGCCAGAAGAAAAGGATATAAGGTTATGATAGCAAGGAAGGCACCGATTATTCATCACGAGGGCTCGTCTATGTCAAAGAATGTAAAAGAAACAGAAGATATTTACCACAGAAACAGAGGGCTATTCTTAAAAAAGAATAAACAATACATATCTAAACTGTTGTCTGGCGTTGACACCGAGAAGACAGAACAGCCACTTGGCAATGGTCTAATTGTAAACCTTAATGCCCTCGACCCAGACATGGCAAGAAGTAAGGTGCAAGACACATTTGACAAGATGGGCAGAGACGAAAGGCTTGTATTAACAGCAGTTAATTTTGACGAGGCGTGTCGTAATTGGCTGAGAACTTTTGATAGTAAATATGTAGCACAAATATTCGGCAATAACAATCGGTGGGGATGGTCGTTTCAAAAAGCATACGAGTTACTTATGGGGGTTGGCTTTAAAGATGTATCTGCCTATACGGTTGCAAATCAGCCAGAGGGTTATTTTAGTATTAGTGGAATTAAACCATGAAGAAAATGACTAAAGGACTCAAGCAGCTCAAAGACGATTGGGAAAGTGCTGCGAAGAGAAAAGATTATCGCTTTTCTATATACAGCAATCCCGATTTTTCTGAACCAATATTCGATAAAAGCGGAACAAACAGCCTGAACATACTATTAGACATATTAGAAAGCTGGAATGTAGACATCTCTGATAAAACGGTAGTGGATTATGGATGCGGGGCGGGAAGGGTAACAAAGTACATTGCACAAGTTGCAAGAAAGGTAATTGGTACAGACATCTCGGAGAAGATGATAGATAGGTTTAAACAAAGGCTGGGCAAGATTGAAAATGTAGATTTGTTTACGGGAAGCGGAAAAGACCTGAGACCGCTCGAAGATGGCTCGGTAGATATTATATACAGTCTGTGGGTGTTTCAGCATATCCCAGAAAAGATAGTCCCGAAAATCGTTGAGGATTGTTATAGAGTATTAAAGGAAGGGGGGTTATTAATATTCCAAATGGCACTAGATAAAAAGCATCGTGCGGGTGTTTACGAACCATTACCCGCGTGTTCGTTGGCACACTGGACAAAGAAAGAGGTTAAGAAAATGTGCAGAGACATGGGCTTTAATGGCTATAACGAGTATCGACTTGGTGGTAATGATTATTTTACTTTTCAAAAATAGAACATGCTAATTTTACAGCAGCGCTATCACGACCAATGTGAATGGTATCAATACAAAACTCTCAAAGAACACTTCTTTTATACGACGAAACAAGATAGTGCCCTGTTCTGGAAAAGGGAGAAACCTAGTAATATAGAGTTTGTGTATGAGAACGAAATACCTTGGGATAAAATTGACGTTGCTATAGCCGTGACCCCCTCGTGGTTTAATACGGTAAAAAGTCATGGTATTCCAGTAATAATGCACATAGACCAGGTCCCACAAGGACCAGAAATGATAAAAAAATGGCAGGATGCAGTACAGAAAAACGTAACCCTATATTGGAGCGAGGAAGAAAGGGATTTGTGGCAGGTGGGAACGCCAATCTTGAGGCCTCACCCAATAGATACAAATGTTTTCAAGGGATATGACGGCCGATTACCAAGAGCAATTACGATAGCGACAAGACCAGTTAAAGAGTGGGGACCAGAGATGAAGGGACACACGGTCCTGCATAAAGCATATCCGCAAATGGACATTCAGGTCGTGGCGGGCAGAGATACAGAATTTCCAAATTCCAAAGAAATTATGACAGAGACCGAAATGGTCTTTCACCTCGCACACCTCAGACTATATTTTAACTGTGCGTTTAAGCTAGACAGGACTCCTTTAGAAGCGATGGGATGCGGGATGCCCGTTCTTGCAATTAGACATAAAAACAACGCCTACAAGGATTATTTTAGGCACGGCGAAAATATTATATACGCAGGAACACCAGAGGAAATGATAACAAAGGCAAAGGAGTTACTACAGCCAGATAAGCAGGAATATCTAAAAGATATTGGTGCAAGGGCAAGGGAAACAATTAAACGATACTGGAATCCTGCAATCTCGGCATCACAATGGAATAAGGCGTTTAATTTAGCAATTAAAAACCATGAATATTGATGCCATTATCAAAGAAACAGGTAAAGTTGTGGGGTTCTTCGGAGATAAACAGCAACGGGCTTTTTACCCCTTCGTACAGGCTATTCCAGCAGACGGTCTTCTTGTGGAGATTGGCACATATCATGGGAAATCTGCTAAATTCTTCTCTTTGGTAAACCCAAACATGAAAATTCTAACAATAGACTGTATGGCAACTGACAATAAAGATGGCGTACCAATAGATAAAGACATATTGACTGGTGGGAACATTTTCCAAATAACTGGTCGGTCTGAAGAGGTATTCGCAGGCTTTAATTGGGAAATTGATTTTCTATTTATTGACGGCGACCACTCTTATGTTGCGTGCAAAAGAGACCTTGTAAACTGGTCTCCATTTGTAAAAAGGGGTGGACACATTGCTCTGCACGATTATAACAACGAACATTGGCCAGGAGTCGTACAGGCAACTGATGAATTTATAGAACAAAACAAGGACTACAAACCAGTTATTCGAGACACTATGTTACATTTGTGTTTTCTTGAAAAACTATAAAGAATATATTAGACAAAAAAACATGTATCAAAGCGATAAACTAAATAGCCAAATGGTTAATAGATACATAGAGCTATTCGACGCAAACGAAAAATTAAACATATTAGAAGTCGGGATTGCGAAGGGTGGTTTTCTAAACTGGTTAAGCGACCACTTCAAAAACGCAACAATTTATGGATTGGACATAGACATAAGCAGGGCGAAGACATTGGGGGATAGAACGAAGATATTCCAATGTGACCAAAACGATGCTAGCGGATTAGAAAAGATTGGTAAAGAGTATGGACCGTTCGACCTAATTATGGACGATGGTCGCCACACAAGGAGGGAAACCGAAACCACATTTAACACACTATGGAAGTATGTAAACGACAAAGGGTGGTATTCGATTGAGGATTGGGGAATGGGGTATTCACAAGACCCCCTCTACGCAGGCATGTCAGGGCTTATTTTGTCTATTATGGCAAACCGCAGAGCACTAGCCATTAATAGAATGCGAGCAGTAATTGATACGGGATACTCTATTGCATTATTTGAGAAGATGCAACGATGACCAACACCTTTGAAGAAGACCTGTTGCTTGGGAAAAGGGGAGAATATTTTATTCTGCAAAGAATTAGGGCGAAGTATCCAAAGTCGCAGGTTGTAAATAGGAGATTTAAAGGATATGATATTTACGTCCCAGAGACAAAGACAAGAATTGAATGTAAACTGGACAGACTAAGCATTAAGACGGGACACATAGCAATAGAATATGAATACAAGGACACCCCAAGTGGAATTGAGGGAACAGATGCAGATGTGTGGGCATTGATTTTTTATGACAAGGATAGTGAACACTGGCTATGGGGATTTATTGCCAAGGAGTCTCTGGCATATCTATGTAATACGAGGGGAAAGAAGTCCACTGGAGGATATGGCAGACATGTTAAGATGTATCTATTGGATACAAAGTATATCGTAAACAGTATTTATATGCACCTATACGAAGTAAAAAATGAAGCTACTATTTTATGAATATATAACGCCAGGGTGGATACACTTAAAGCCCATTGCCGAAGAAGCTCGGAAGCGTGGACACGATGTTACCGTATTGACACACATCTACGACGAACCCGTTGTTAAGAGGATGTTGCCGAATCTGGGAATTAGTGTAACGCTACCAGAATATATAGAGAGAGATGGGTTTAAGGTTGTTGTGTGTAAGACGGCTGGTCCTAAATACTGGGAGGCGTTAAGAAAAATTAATCCAGATTATATATTTATTGCCGAGGAAAGAAGAATAGGATTCACACAAGGATATAAGGCATTGCAGGTGTACCACTCAGTTGCGAGGGGCAAGTTTCACTATCCGATAGAGCAAGAAAGGATGGCGCACAAATTTTTCTTGGCTGGGAACATACAAAAGAGATACCTCTCAAATGTTCTGCCAGACCGCATCGAAGATATGCACGTTGTTGGGTTCACAAAGTTTGACTCTCTTCCAAAGAAGTGTCCAAAGAGAAGCTCTAAATATACGGTATTATATGCACCAACGTGGGACGACGGACACACGAATATAGATATCATTGGACGTAAAATCGTAGAACTGTCCAAAGACTACCATGTCATGGTAAAGCTCCATGACCACATTATTACAAGGAGGGGCGAAGACTGGGACGATTTTTACTCTAATGCCCCAGTAGAATATATAAAGGACTTCAACATTCTTGAAAGCATACTGAAATGCGATATAATGATATCAGATGCGTCATCTTGTATCCTCGAAGCATTAATACTTGGGAAACCAGTTGTTGTGCTTAGAAAGCCTGGCGACAAAATAATTCCCAATTCGCCAAGAATAGAAATTGAACCATTACTTTACTATACTAAAACCTTCGAGCAGATAAAAATTTTATTAAAGAAACGACCAGAGCAAAGAGCCTATACCAAAAGAATAACAAAAGAGTTTTGCAGAGAAGGCAGGGCTTCGCCCAGAATATTAGATATTGTTGAAAGAAATTTTAACAAATAGTTATTTTATTTTTTATTTAATACAGCTATGGGAAACAAAGCTGTTTCCAGAGAGAACACGAAGGACAACGCCCTGAAATATGTTCTTTATGGACTGGCCTTAGTCGCTATTGTTGTAGGAGGATTTTTTGGATACAACAAGTTTGTTAAGCAGGACGAGGCAGAGACGGTTGTGAGGATAGCCCTTATTCCGTCTGAGGATACTGATACTATGTATCAGAGATTTGATGATTGGGTTAAGTATATTGAGGACGAGGTTGGTGTTAAGGTTGAGATTGTGGAGGCAGAGGACTATGCAGCGGTAATTACTGCATTAAAATATGGGCATGCAGACATTGCCCGATTCGGTTCTTTTTCCTATGTGCTTGCGAAGTCTGAGTCTGACATAGAACCTTTCCTAGCCCCAATAAAGGCTTCGACAGGCTCTTCGTATTACTACGGCTATATTGTGGTGCGGACAGATAGTGGCATTAGCGCAATAGAAGACCTAAGTGGCAAGAAGTTCGGATATGTAGACCTTGGTTCGACAAGCGGGTACCTATATCCAAAATATACATTAATGTCTGCTGGTGTAGGGCTAAACGATGAGGACGCAATTATAACAGGTGGCCATCCACAATCAATTCTTGCGGTTAAGAACGGCTCAATTGATGCGGCAGGGATAGCTAGTAACCGTTACGAACAGGCGTTAAAAGAGGGCGTTATCGCAGACGGAGAACTTACAATAATCTATCAAAGCGATAAAATTCCCACGAACGCATGGGCAGCAAGAGAAGGATTCGATAGTGAACTGCTGGCAAAGCTCAAAGAGACAATGCTAAACATGCCGACAGAGCTCGTTATGTCAACAGGACTAGAAGAAAGCGGGTATGAAGATGTCGATGATTCGTACTTTGATATTGTAAGAGATATCGCCAAGAAGCTAAACCTAGACCTGAAGGAACTAGACTAATGATAGATGTTGAGGGGTTGTCGTTTTCTTATAACGGTGGACAATTTCACTTAAAGGATGTGTCCTTTGAGATTAAAAAGGGCGAGATTGTAGCACTTATAGGTCCAAGTGGGGCGGGGAAGACGACGCTCCTCCGCTGTCTGAATGGATTATATGAAAGTACGGGACAAATTAGAATAAATGGCATAAATGTCAGACAATGTCCCAGAATTCAGCGACAAATCGGGATGGTATTTCAGAATTTTAATCTATTACAGCGGAGCACGATACTACAGAATGTGTTGTGGGGACGACTTGGAAAAAAGAAGTGGTTTCAAACCTTTAATAAAAAAGACATCGAGATTGCAAAGGATGCTATTAATAAGGTTGGACTTTCTAGGATGGAGAATAAGCGGGTAGATAAATTAAGTGGTGGACAACAACAGAGGGTTGGAATAGCTCGTGCGTTGACACAAGAACCCGCTATCTTGTTGGCGGACGAACCAGTGTCCAACCTGGACATCAGAACAAAGAGAGACATCTTAGAACTGTTATCTACTATTCGTGAAGACACTGGCCTAACGATTCTTGTAAGTGTGCACAACCTAGACATTTTAGATAATATAATTAACAGGGTTATCGCAATTAATAGCGGTGGCGTTGTTTATGATGGGAATATTAAAAACTTAGATGACAAGAAAATAAATGAAATCTTTACATAAGAACACGGCTACGATTGCAGTTATTATTCTCTTTGTATGGTCTGTAGTCGGGCTACAAATCAGATTTGATACAATTATAAGGGGAATCCCATTTGTCATAGACTATGTAACATCTATGTTCCCGCCGTCGACAGAAAATATAAGGTTGTTGGTCGGACCACTTCTGGAAACCGTTCAAATAGCAATCATCTCTATAACTGTATCTAGCATGATTGCCGTTCCGACATCATTCCTTTCAGCGAGAAACACAAATCGCTCATACCTTGTGTTTAGACTATTAATTAACATACTAAGAACATTTCCAGCACTTATATATGCTCTCATATTCGTTGCAATGGTCGGACTAGGACCGCTTGCTGGCATCTTGGGATTGATTTTCCATAATATTGGGGCACTTAGCAAATACTTTTCAGAAGCAATTGAGAACATTAATCCAGAACTAATTCTCGCAATCAAATCTACAGGTGCAAATAAAATACAACAAATTCGCTACGCAATTATTCCAGAGCTCAAGCCGCTATTTGCTGGATACATATTATATTATTTCGAGTCCAATGTGCGGGCGGCAACAATTCTCGGTCTCGTGGGTGCGGGGGGAATTGGATTCAAACTAACACAGGCAATTAAACTGTTTCAACATCATGAAGTCTTAACTATTTTAATAATGATAATCGTTATGGTAATCATTATAGATATATTAAGTAGTATTGTCAGAAATAAAATTATTAACAAATAACATGAACGTAATCATACCAGCAGCAGGAGATGGCACGAGAATGGGAAAAACTGGAAAAACCCCAAAGTGTTTAATGAGAGTTGGAAGGGAATCGGTACTAGAGAGGACCATAAGAATATGTAACGAGGCGGGAATCAAGAATATTACAATTGTAACGGGCTACAAGACACAGATGGTAGAAGGACATGCAAAGAGTATCTCGCCCAACATCTCCGCCGTGTACAATAAGCATTGGGAATGGACAAACAATGTTTATTCCATGTGGCTTGCCAGAGACTATATGGACGACGACTTTCTCATAATAAACTCGGACCTTGTATTCGACTCCGTAGCGTTGTCGTCGATGATAGAAAGTAAGCATGACTATAGTATCCTTATTAATGGACCAATTTCCCTCAACGAAGTCGAAAACTATGATATAAAGATTTACAGAAACGCCAGCAACAAAACGATAGAATACATTGGGAAAGAGCCATATCCTGGAAACACAGAGGGCATGGAGGTCTTTGAAGAAGGGGATATGGTTAAGGTTAGTTACGATTTCGCAGATACGTTTGTTGAACACATGGCAGACGCACTCCTAGAGGAGGACATTGCGTTCAACAAGTTTAAGCTAGAGAACTATATGGTTGCGAACGCAGAGAAACTACACTTAGTCAATACAAACGGTTTCTGCAAAGAGTTTGACACAGAAGAAGAGTATAAGAAAATAGCCAAGAAATTTCAGAGATGATAATAGCCTTCTATATAAATACGACAACGCAAATCCCGCATATATTGCCAGTGCTTAAAGAGGCAGTCGCTCACAAACACGGGTGCGTTGTTTTCGTAGACCGTATCTTTGGGGACAATAAAATTAAAAAGATTGTAGAGAACATACCGCACTATTTAGTTCATAATCTATTGTCATACAAAACATTACTAGACAAGATAAAGCCCGACTTTACGATATATGCAGATAGTGGCGTTGAACTTAAAACAAAGCAGGCGGGCTATAAGACGGCACAGATATTTCATGGCATCTCACAAAAGAGTCACACACGGCTGAGGCTAGACTACATACAAACAAAAGACGAGTGCAGCGATTTAATATTTTTTGCTGGTGAAATATGGAAAAGTAAATTCTTAAAACACAGACCAGAAACGGCAGAAAGGGTGCATGTTGTCGGATATACAAAGTTTGACGATATTCCGAAAAGAGACGATTCTTTTGGACAAACAATATTATACGCTCCGACTTGGGACCCAGAACATTCCAGTGTTGCACACATAGGAAACAGGGTCGGAGAACTTATTAGTTGTGGCCCGATGCACTATAATATTCTTGTAAAGCTACATGGTCTATTAATGGATAGCGAGTGGCCAGATTATTATCGCAACAACAAATACACACAGTTTATAGAGGATAACAACATACTTAAAAGTATTGTGCAATGTGATGTTATGATTTCTGACTACTCATCTTGCATGTTTGAGGCGTTAGCACTCGGAAAGCCCGTTATTGCATTTACAAACCCAGACTTAAAACCAGTTCCAAACGATGTTGGTTGGGATTGGAGAGACTTATTCTACGAGGTTCGTTCGTTTTATGAAATTAGAGAACTATTGGCATGGAGCTGGCCACTGGGCCTAAAGCCACAGACAAAGGCCCTGATGTCCAGATTAATTGGTCCCATTGGTGGAGCGTCTAGTCGTATATTAAATATTATGGAGAACTATGAAAACGATTAATTTCTATTTTGCGCCGAACTCCGACATGTCTTGGAATCCATATACCATAAGGAATGCTGGTCTAGGAGGAAACTATGTTGCCGTATGGAATTTGGCAAAATCGCTGGCTAAACGAGGGCATAAGGTAACCATCTACTCACACATACATGGTGAGGACGTGTATATGGATGTTGCGGTTAAGGACATAAGAAGATTGCGCACAGATAATCCACAACCAGACGTATTCATAAGCTGTGAGAGTGGTATCCCCCAAGAAATTACGGGAAAGAAAATTAATTGGATTCATAGAAACATAGGCGATGGAATCGACACACAGAACTTCGACTGCCATGTGTTTGCAAGCGAGTTCCACAAAAAGTATTTAGACACCGAGGGCGAAGTTATTCCGAACGGAGTGGATGTTGAGCTTTTTGTCCCAAATGATGATAGGCTAGAAAGCGACATCACATTCTCTGGCCATCCAATAAAGGGTATGCAATATCTTCCCGCTATAATAAATAAGGTTCGCACGACCATTCCAATGGTGAACGTACACATATATGGGAACGCAGAGATATGGGGTTGGAACAACGATGATTTTATTCCTCTACAGAAAACACTGATAGAAAACAGGCTAAAGTATCATGGCAGAATTGGACAGGGAAATCTCGCAAAATATATGGCGCAATCCAAGGTTTTCTTATATCCCAGTACATTTCAAGAACCGTTTGGCATGGCGGTGCTAGAAGCAATGGCCTGCGGATGTGTTCCTGTAGTAAGCGAGGTTGGAAATATCCCAGAATTAATTAAGGATTGCGGAATTGTAGTTGGTGGACTACCAACCGATTTCGGGTGGGCTACTCAAGCAGCCGAAAAAGTGGTAGAATTATTAGCAGATAGAGACATGTTCCGAGAATATAGTCGGAAATGTGTTGCTAGGGCGAAAGCATATAACTGGAATATTATTGCCGAGCTGTGGGAAAATATCTTTTAATTTACATAAATGGAATTCTATTGTTCAAAGTGCAAACGGCCGTTCTTTGTTAGTGACGGTCCATTTGTTAAAGCAGTAAAGCCGAGCTGTCCAACATGTACTAACAATAAGTATGTAACCAGAAGAACGAGAGTGGACGATGGAAAGAAATTAGAACGCACGAGGATAACAAGACACAAAGACACACAGTTTGCCAAAAGTTAATTATAGTGTTATAGTTATATTGACAGGCGACCAGAATCTCCTGTAAAATAGTTATAGTAATAGTTTAAGTATAAGAGTCACAGTCTAAGACAGTTAGTCTAAGATGCGTGGCTCTTTTTGCGTTTATATGAAATACATAATTTTCATAAATGGGTATAGGTCTACAGAAAGCATAAGGGGAGTCAGTGGCAAACAATATCTATTCAGAAAGAAATTTGTAACTGCCGTAGACGACGAAGATTCGGAGGGCATACTAAACAAAACATCGAAAGATATATCGTGGTGTCCAAGAGTTCCAAAAACCGAGTCCCCATTTGAAGAGTTTGAGGTATTTTGCAGACGGACAAATTGCAATGCAGACGAATACTTACAAACACATTTATTAAACTAATGAAAATAACTAAACCCGAAATTACTAATCAATACATTCGTGTTCCTGCTTCAAAGAAACAAAGTGGAGACACAATCAGAACAATAACAATATCGTCAAAACAGGGAATAAAGGCTCTTTATGCAGTAAATAGAAAAAAGATTGTTACATATCTTTTTAGCAGGGCTAAGAACTGGACAATGGCAAAGGCAAAGGCGTGGATTAAATCACATAAAACAGATAAATCTTTAACAAATAAAGCTATGGACCAAAACCGTTTCAAATTCGTTCTCCCAATTATAAAAACTAGGGTTAAGATAATCAAAGACGAGAATGGTGATGAAAAAGAAGAACACTATATTGTGGGGAAGGCATCATCGACAGATAAAGACTTGGTGGGGGACAAAATGGCTCCCTCTGCTATTAAAACAATGGCAGACTCTATTAAACAACACATCATAAACCTGAACGCCGAACACAACACCTCTTGGTTATTCGAGCTTGGAGATGTAACCAAACTAGATATAACGAAAGACTTTGACCTCGTATTTGAAAGCAAGCTCAACGAAATGTCTGCCTCGAAAGATTTGTGGTATGCGCTTACTGAACTAGACAAGAAACTTGGCGTAAGTATCGGTGGCTATGTTAAAGAGTATGACTACGAGAAAGAGGAGGATACTGGCGAGAGAGTCAGGGTGTTTAAAGCAATTGAACTTGACCATATAGCAATAGTATCCGAGCCAGCGAATCCAAAAACGTGGGTTGAGGCAATACAAAAATCACTTAAAAACACAGAACTTCTTACTAATGCAGGTAAGGAAGATTCAGATGTAAAGTCGAAATTAATTTTTAAAGACAACGGAATGAAAAAGAAAAAGGACTCACTGGAGGCTAAGAAATTAGCGAACCCAGAGACTGAGAAAAAAACGGAAAAGAAAGTTGAGGCAGGAAAAGAAACCAAGGTCGAAAAGAAAACCGAAGCCAAAAAGGAAACGAAAGTTGAAAAAAAGGCTAAGGTAGAAAAAGAGGCCAAGGTGGAAAAGAAAGTCGAAACTAAAAAGGAAAAAGTGGAGAAAAAGAAAGAAAAAGAAAGTACAGACAAAAACCTGAGTACAGGGGCTTGGGCTGTAAACGCTGCCAAAGAACTTGCCTATGCAATCTCTTGGCTGAAAAGCAACAAGAAAGACACCTCTAGGCTAGAGGCGGCACTTGAAGAGATTAAAGGCGTAGCAAGTGACGAGCTTAAAGAAAAAGAAGAGAAAAAAATGGAGAAGAAAGTCAAAAAGACAAAGGTAATCAAGAAAGTAAAAGCCAGTAAGCTGGTCAAAAAGGCAGTTGGCAAATTGTCGAAATCTCTGGAAAAGAAATTCGCTTCTCTCGAAGAAGGTATCGAAGGACTTTCCAAGAGGCTTGAGGCAATAGAGGAAATGCCAGAAGAAAGAAAGGGAGTAGATATTAGCAAAGGAATTGGTAGTGAGAGCGATGGTGGTGCTATTGACAAGTCCGAAAAAGACTTGGAGAAAGCATTAAACGAAGTGGAGAAAAAGTATATCAACGATTCTGATAGAGTGTTTGCTGAAAAAGCAAGAATCAGACAACAGTACAAAGATAATTATGGAATAGAGTAACTTAACAATACTTATTAGTTTATCTGAAATGAAAAAAGGACAGAAAGAACTCAGAAACGAACTGTTCACTACGCTTGAGAAGTTAGTGGATGTAGAAAAGAAAGCACAAAGGGAAAAAGTTGAGAAGTCAGCTGCAAATAGTGGGCTGAAAGAAGCAGTTGAGATGATTATGAAGGACGCAATCTACTCTACCAACACTGGTGGACAATTCGCACAAAGAGAACACCTTGACAAGCAGATTGGAGATATCACCGACAGGAAAACTCCTTTCCTTGACAGGGTAAAGAAAGTAAAAGCAAACGGTAAGACACATGAGTGGGATATGGTAACTGCACTTGGAAGCAACAGCACGGTTGTTGCTGAATGCGGAACACCGTTGGAAAACGATGCAACAATCACAAGGTATAGTGCACAGGTCAAGACCTATGCTACTAATGTGAAAGTCTGCGACCTAGCGCAGTGGGCAGCTAGTGATTATTTTGACTTGATGAACTTGCACTTGAAAAAGGGCATGACTAAAATCATGCAGGACGTTGAAAGTGATATATACTATGGTAATCATAGTGGTACGGAAACAAACGCAATCTCTGGACTATACTATCTGATAAGCACATACGGTGACGCAGACCAGATAGTCGCAGGAGGTGGGGCATCAATTACCCTGACCATGGTTGATAACGCTATTCAGTCTATTGTTGACAATGGCGGACTACCAACACACATGTTTATGGGAGCAAAGGACCTGAGAGACTTTGCAGCACTTTGGGCTAACAAGGTTGTTTATAACGACCCTAAAGCTGGAATGACATTTGGGTATAATGTAGCTCGATATATGTCCTATGCGGGACCTATCGAGATAGTTCTTGACCCGTTGTTACTTGCAACTGATAGTCCAAACACCACAAACTCTGACGTATTCATTGTTGATATGAACCAAATTGCACTTGCAGAAACAGAACCTATGTACAAGTTACCTACTTATAGGGCACTTGACTTAGCAGAAACACAAACAGTGGTTTGGAATATCGCATTGGAATTGAAAGTAGCCCAGTGGTGTAGTATCGTGGAAAACTTGGGTTGAGCATGGTCGATATATTTGACTAACAAGACGGTTTGGTATATAATCTTGTTATGAAGAATATAAACCGAAGCGAAATAATGAAGAGACGGTGGAAAGACCCAGCTTTCAGGGCAAGAGTAAGCCGAAAGGCAAAACTGAACTGGAAAAAAGGAATTACTGCCGTCTCTTTCAAAGGACAGAAACATGATAAAAGCACTAAAGAGAAAATGTCTAGAAAGCGGAAGAAATACTTTGAGAAACCAGAACATAGGGAGAACATGAGGAAGAAGAATCTCGGCAAGAAACAGAGCATAGAAATTTGTCGTAAAAAGGGTGAGTCTATGAAAAAGGTGTGGCAAGACGAGAAGTGGGCAGCGAAGAGAATAGCTGGCATAAGAAGAACCGCCAGAAGCCCCGAAATGAGAGCAAAGATGGCCAGGATATCAAGGGGAAGGGTGCAAAGCGAATACACAAAGAGGTTGGTAGCAGAGAAGATAAAGGCAAAGTGGCAGACAGAAGAGTATCGCAACAAAATGTTGGAAGCAAACCGAACAAAGAAAATGCGTAAGATTAGGAGTAAGAATTCTTCGGGGGAGAACAACCCGATGTATGGAAAGAAGGGTGAATTTGCATCTAATTGGCGTGGAGGAATATCGAGAGACCCCTATGCCTTTGAGTTTAACAATGAATTAAAAGAGGCGATTAAGGAAAGAGATAGATATGTATGTCAGAATTGTGGAAACAAAAAGCGTCTACATGTCCACCACATTGACTACGACAAGAAGAACTCTGACGCTACGAATCTTATTACTCTTTGTAATGTATGCCATGCAAAGACAAATTTTGGTAGAGATAGGTGGATAGGAAAGTTTAGAGAAATGGTTGCTAATATTTACGGTTAATTTTTAAAAAATATATTATGAAAAACATAGTAACAGTTAAAAGTAAAAGTGTAAATAATCGTGCAGTACCAGTTGAATTTCAGACAGTAGAATTGAGCTTCGGGGGAAGAAAAGATACGAGGTCATTAAGCCGTAGTTATGTATTCCAGAACTTTGAGGCAAAGATTCCAATGCAAATGGCGAAGATTTTAGTTGAACAACAGCCGAAGGAGTTTTGGATAGAGGAGCAAAAGAAGAAATCGGTTAAAAAGTTAGCAACGAAGAAAGCAACGAGTAAGAAGGTTGCCAGAAAAGCAGAATTTGAATGCCCATACTGTGATTATAAATCTAAGGCAAAAATCGGTGTCTATGGTCATGTTAGAAGTAAGCACAAGGATAAGTGGGAGGAGTTTAAGAAATTAGCAAAGAAATAACTTTTACTCACATAACACATGGCCGAAGTCCCCATTACAGATAAGTGGCAGAAAACTTTTATCAAGAACGATGATGGTACATATACTCTCCGCTGTAGTCTTACTACAGGCGTGATAACTGGACTTGCCAGATGTGCGGAGTGAAACATAGGCGTAAAAATCCATTACAGGCTCACCATATCAAAAAGTTTTCTGATTACCCAGAGTTAAGGTATGACATCAATAATGGTATTACTCTTTGTAAGAAGTGCCACGATAAGACAAGAAGACATGAAGAAGAATATGAAAATATGTTTACTAAAATTATCACCCAAACCCACAAGATAACTATGGATGAGAAAAAGGACTTGGTGTTTACGATGGAGGCGGTAAACAAGTGGATTACAGACGGGGAAGATGTTTTGTGGAATTTAGACAAGACTAACGCACATAATAAGCTAAAGTGGAGTAAGGTTTAAGATTGTAGGTTGGTTAAGAAGTTTGTTATAGATGTATTTGGATATTTAGTTTGATTTATTTTGTTTATTCATATAACATATAAGTATGGATAAGATAGAAAAGAGCGACACAATGCTAACCAATAGAGCAGGACGATACTATATCGCCCAAAGTCCCTATATCACAACGGCAAACAAGGAACAAGGAATGTTTATGATTGATAACAAAAGTGACAAACTCACTATCTGCATAGATAAGATATATCTATTCAGCTACACATACACATTCTGGCGAGTTACCTTCAACGAACAGTACATAAAAGGAGGAACGCAGCTTGTCCCAGTATCAACAAACAGAGAGAAAAAGAAGGCGTTTCCGTCTGACAATATAACTATAGTTGGTCTTAATAGAGAACACGAAATAAGCATAGAGAGTTCGTTAAAAGAGAATAACTTTGATGGAAACCTGACTTTTAGAACTGGTGACTATCAAACAATGGAAATACTTGCGGGAACAGAAGTTATACTTGGAAATGGGGACGCTATGACTGTATATGCAACTTGGGATGGTGGAATTGGCGGACCAGCTAATTGTGATATAAGGTTTCACTTAGAATAATTTTTAACCAAACACAATGAGTGTATCAAAACAAACAAACTACAAAATTGCAGTATCAACCTCAGCAGCAGAACAGGTTTTTACAAACACAGAGCCAAAGATAGTTAAGATTATCGCTGATAATGCAGCTACGCACATGAAACTTACGCCTGCCAGTAGCTCAAGCGATGCAACCACAAGTGACTATCTTTTACCCAACGGATCAGAGGTTGAGTTTAGTGTTGGCAGAGGGCTAGACAGAATTAGTGCAATCACATCAGCGGGTAGTGGAAATATTTATGTGTCTGTGTTAGAATAGTTCAGGTTTTAGTTAAAGATTATTATGAAAATTTTGTATTTTCTTCCAGGCACAGCCGTTGCTGGTGGTGCTTTAGTAGTATTTGAACACCTAAATCGACTTGCTAAACGTGGACACGAAGTCCGACTTGTTTCCTTCTATAATCAATCCGCAGAAGTTAAATGGTATCCATTAGATATAACCCCAGAGCCCTTTCAAAACATTACAGAAGCGTCCGAATGGGCTGATATTATTGTTGCCACCCACTATATTACAGCCTTCTTTGTAAACGAGTTAGACGTTAATGCTACTAAGTTCTATCTTGTACAACACAGGGAATCGCTATTCACAAGTGAGGACTCTATTATAGTTAGTCCAGAAATCAAGAATCCAAAAGAATTCAAGAAAAATTTTGTAAAAGACTATAGAGAATATGTCGAGAAATCTTATACACTTCCATTAAAACATATTGCAATTAGTGGCTGGCTTGCAGACTTCTTGAGAAAAGAATATAAATCTAAACCACTAGAAATACGAAACGGGATTAACAAAGAAATCTTCTATCCCGAACCGTTTTATCCAGTTCAAAAAGGAAAGACACGAGTTCTTGTGGAAACAACTAATCAGAATACGAAATGGAAAGGACTCGATACTGCAAAGGAAGCACTAGAAGGTCTCAAGAATTTAGAAATCTGGACACTATCTGCCGATGACCCAACTTGGAGTGCAGACAAACATTGGAAATCTCCAAGTCAAGACGAAATTCGTAGAATTTATTCGTCCTGTGACATTTTAGTTAAGCCTAGTATTAGTGAGGGCTGTGGGTTAGGACCAATGCAAGCCATGTGCACAGGGACAGCCGTATTAACTACTGATAACGAGGGTTCTCGTGATTTTTGCGTTGATAAAAAAAATGCGTCTGTAGTACCCCCAAAAGACCCGAAAGCGATGAGGGTGGCACTTAGATACCTTATAGAACACCCCGTTTTTCGCAAAAAGTTAATTCGGAACGGTTTGGAAACCGCAAAGACATTTGAGTGGGAACCGCAGATAGATAAACTAGAAAAAGAGTATGAAAAATATAAATTTAGAATACCAAGAGCATGAAACGAAACAAAAAGAAATTTAAAAGACTCACTGAAAACGAGAATATAGAGCTGGATAATTTTCTGTCTGCCATGAATCACCCCTGTGGATTTGGACCGTCATACTTTACACAAAAGAATGTTAAAAGAATGGATGGGCTATTAAAAAGACGTAGGAAAGAAGAACAGCTTGCCAGACAGAAATTCGAGGAAAGTTTGGAGGACAAGGCATACAAATGGCTCTAACTTAACTTTTATTTAGCGTGAGATGGACTATTACATTAAAGACAGAAATAAGGGGACAGAGCATGTTGTCTATATTAAAGTGCCAAGAATTCTGCTATCATGGATAATAAACAGGAAAGTTAAACGACTTTTGTCCAGTGACTTTGTTGTTGGTGAGGTTATTGTGGGTGATTACATTCTAGCCAAAAGAATAAAACACAACGTGAATGTTCGAGAACTGCCATTGGCATCAAACATGGCTATCGTTATCTACACAACAAAGAATTATGCTAAAAGAATTATTAACTTCGGACACTGCCTCCCAGAGGAAAGATACTTTAGGCATAGAAAGGATATAAAACCAATAGAGGTTAAATTTATAAAAACAAACGACCTGTACGATTGGAGGGTCGGAGAGGTTGCGGTTCAAAGTATAGCAGGTAGAGGATTCGCTATCTATAAGAAAAAACCAAAAGGACACATAAGGCTATTGCTGGAAGCAGATGCAGTAGGGCGGGCAGTTAAAAGGGGATATGCAACCACAACAGACAAAAATTACGCCCGTGCGATAAAATATATTAACTATTAATTATACAACCTTGAAACAACATATCACATGGAGTCAACTTCGGCGAATCTCCGCCCTGGCCACCGAAAAAGCAGATAAAGATTTCTGGCCACAATCAAGAGTTATCGCCAGTTGCCAAGATTTAGACCCAGTAGATTTTAATATAGGTAATATGATAGAGTTTCTAGGGGTTAAAGACAAACTAGATATTGGTCACGAGAATCTCTGTGACTTTTTATGGGAAATGGTGAAAGAGAAACTAGAGACCCGTGTAAAATGTGAGAAATGTGGGGAAGAGACGTGTGCTTTTTTTATCGTTAAAGGGAAAAAACTTTGTCCTAGTTGTTGGGACAGTTAATTTTTTAATTAATGTAAATGGAAAACAGGAAATTGCGGATTTTATGGCTAAATAAGGATAATCTCGGATGCGGCTTCTATAGAATGTTGCTTCCAGCAAGTAAAATAAAGGATATGGGACTTGCAGAGGTCGAGGTTAATATGGCTTGGGATTGGGAACAGGTCAAATGGGCAGACATAATTATCCTGCAAAGAGCTTCCGACACTCAGGCATACGAATCAATAGACAAGGCTCACGCTATGGGAAAGAAAGTGGTATATGAAATCGACGACTTATTATATGGAATAAATCCAAACACAAACGCATGGAAGGCGTGGAATCCAGTAGGCGAGAATCTAGGCAGGGCATTAAAGATAATGGGGATGTGTGACGCAGTAACAGTAACAACCAAGAGGCTTGCAAACGAGTATTATATGTATAATAAAAACGTGAAAGTTATCCCAAATTACCTAGACGCAGACTTGTGGAATCAGCCAAAGAACTGGACACCAACTGACTGGGACGCTTACTATAAGAAGAAACATGACGATACTATTAGAATATGCTGGTCGGGGGCAAGTTCGCATCGTCTTGACCTAGAACTCATATCAGACATAATGACAAGAATTTGCAAGAATCACCCGAATGTTCAATTCACACTATTTGGATTTAGACCACAAGACGTATTCCCAAGAATACCATTAAGAAACGTGCCCTGCCCTCATTGTGGTGCAGAGGGACAGTTGGTGTTAGAAAAAGGCGTTCCTCTTTTAGAATATCCAGCCAAACTTAGAAGTCTTGCAGCAGACATAGGAATCGTCCCCGTGGTAGAGAACAGTTTTTCAGAAGGCAAATCAGACCTCAAGGTTAAAGAGTATTCGGCTTGTTCTATTCCAATGGTTGCCTCTAATATTAAACCATACAGCGAAAGCGTTAAGCATGGTGTGTTCGGATATTTGGCGACAACAGGAAAAGAATGGTACGACTACCTAGAAATGCTTATTAACGATAAGAAACTGAGAGAACAAATGGGTAAAGCGGCAAGGCGTTGGTATCAGGACAATACAATAGATAAACATATCCACGAATGGCTTAATGTATATAACGAATTAGTGTTCACTAGGTACGAATGGTGACATATCTCCCCGTTTCTGTTAGAATATAATCAGTATTAGTTTCCTTAAAAGGTAGTATAAGGTTAGCCCAAGAATAAGTTATAGAAATTAGCCCAAGCTATACCTTACTTTATTTATTAAGGAAACCAAAATGAGCGCAACTTGGAACTGGAGCGGTACTTATGGTACTTCTCCTGGTACAACCACTGACTTGGGAGTTTCCGGTAACCTTTTCAACTTCAAGTCTGTTGACAGCTTAACAAGCGCAGCAGATTATACGAGTTACCCTATTACAGCGGGTAATAATTCGTACGAAGTCTTTTTGAGAGGTCACTGGAGTGGGACGTTCAATCAGATTCAGAACGTACAATTCTACAAATCAGCAGGTGTATTGAGTGGTGGAATCGACATCAAATGGGATGGAGAAACTACTGCATATAGCACCCCTGTAAGCTCGGCTTCTACAATCGCAACATCTGATATTCCGACTGCGGACCCAGGGACAGCGAATGTTAGTATCGGCGGAGCATTGACGGGCAGCTTGACTGCGGCAGGATTCTCAGATCAAATAGTGTTACAAATGATGACCACAACAGCAGCAAGTGCAGGCGATACACCGACCTGTAAGAGTATGGGTCGTGACACAGTAATGTGTTCTGGAAACTTGGTAAATTCGGAGGACACCTCGAAAGAGACAATTCCGAGCCAGCAAGATAGAAATATCTGGGCGTGTGTAGAGACTAGAGACCAAGCACCCTTGTTAGAAAGGGTTGAAAGTATAGTCCGAACTATATGGCAACATATAGAACTAGCTGGAAACATGCTAGTCTGTAATCTAAGTGGATTATAAGTAACAAATTGATACACTGACTCTCGATAAATATTGGGGAGCTTTTCTTGGCAACAAGACTAGAAAATTGGGCTATATGCTGGAACAACTCGCTAGGTCTTTCGTACTCGCAATAGCAGTAAAAATCGAAAGAATAGAGTCAATCAGCAGGGAAGTCTTAAATGACCCCTCAACGACTACATGCCTAACTCTGGGATACCAGATGATGATATAGTCTGAACTCGTGGGAGACTACGAGAGGCTGGCAGAAATGACCAGCCCATCTTACTAAAAGAAAGTAACAACTAAGCCAATATGATGAAAGCTAATCGCAATCACGGAATAGCTAATCAACTCGTATTGTAGTGTAGAAAGTAATATAATGGGACTAGCAATTTACTTTGTTAGTCCCTTATATTATGGATAAGATGTTTTTATCTTGGTTTGCAGGATACCTAGATGCCGATGGGTGTTTTTCTATAGTTTTAGGAAAACAAAGGTCAAAAAAACTATATCTAGCTATTAGACCACAAGTTCGTATTGGACAAAGACATACAAAAGAGACCGAAGAAATTATGCAATTAATTAAAAACAAAACAAATTTAGGGAAAATATATTATTCTAACAAAGACAAAGAAAATAGTACCATATATTGGCAAACAACAAGCCATAGTGATAGTTTGAAAGTAGCAAAACTTGTCTATCCATATCTAAAATTAAAAAGGGAAAGAGCAGGTCTATTTATAAAGGCATTAGACGTGTGGCGTAACAAACAGCCGATTTCAAAGGGAATATTTATAGGACAAAAAGAACGCTCGGTAGATACTGTATTAGAATTAGTAAAAATTGCAACATCAATAAATGCTAGTCGTCAAACCAAACGCTACCGAGACTACAAAGGCTATAATTACTGGGAGCCATTAATTAGAAAATGGTATAAATAATCTATTTCTAAATTTGACTTATCTACCCCAACCGATTATACTATTCTAAGAATAAGTTTATTCTAAAAGGATATGCGAAAAAAGAAAACGGTTGCCAAGTTTCAAATGAATCGACACAACCCGATTTTTAGGAAGTATATGACTATGCTGGCGATTGGGATTAAGACAAAGAATCAACACAAGGTAGCCGAGGCAAGAGAATATTTTAAGGCAAAACAGCTGGATATAGGGTTCAACGAAGATACGCAAAAAATAAGGCTTAGGCGAACAGGCGCAATCCCAGTTGACTTTAAGATGACAGAATTTGTTAAAGACGCAGAAATAGTTTCGGTTAAATAAATGTAATACAATACGACCAAGAACGTGTCTTGGGGGAATACAATCCAATGATAAATACACAAGCACGCAACGAACTAAATTACGAGTTAAAGGCAACC
>Ga0265297_10000684_pt1 | contig 94950 bp, 90 predicted proteins | sample Munlanlwell13791_FD_192502 | JGI IMG/M metagenome (GOLD analysis project Ga0265297, IMG submission 192502) | Leachate microbial communities from a municipal landfill in Southern Ontario, Canada - Leachate well 137-91 | ecosystem: Engineered > Solid waste > Landfill > Unclassified | place... | reverse complement strand
CCATAAACCGATGCGCCTGGGGAGGTTTTTATACCGGTCGTTTGACAGGTTTATGCGCGCGTATATCTTCAGGCGCGGTTACCGCGACGGATTTATTGGGTTTGCGGCAGCCTATTTCGCCGGGCTCTATCAGTTCATAAGCTATCTTAAGTACCGGGAATTAGCCAGGAGGCAGGCGAAATGAAGGCGGTATTCCTGGACCGTGACGGCGTAATAAACGAATATCCCGGAGATTTTCAATACGTTACCGGTTGGGAAAAATTCCGCTTTTTACCCGGGATAGAAAAAGGCCTTAAGAGATTATCCGGCAGCAGTTTTAAGATCTTTGTGGTTTCCAATCAGGCCGGCGTATCGAAAGGCGTTTACCCTCAGTCTGTGCTTGATGAGATCACGAGCAAAATGCTGGCTGGGCTGGCCGATAAAGGCATCGCCATAGACGGGGTATACTATTGCATCCACAGGGATGAAGATAATTGTTCATGCCGTAAGCCTCAGGCAGGCCTGGTGCACCAGGCAGTTTCAGATATGAAACGCAAGGGTATCGCGATTGACCTGGAGAAAAGCTTTTTCATCGGAGATACCATAAGGGATGTAAAAGCAGGGAAGGCCGCTGGCTTAAAGACAGTGCTTGTCTTCTCCGGGAAAGAGAAAGCAGCCAACAGCGGGCAATGGGAAGTCAAACCGGATTTCGTCGCTCTAAACCTATCCGAAGCAGCTGAAATAATCCTCAACGCAAAACAGCCGTAATCCATTACAGGGAGTTTCAGTTTGAAGATAACCGTTGTTTATGCCTCAGTCGGGGCCGGGCACCGCAAGGCCGCTGAAGCGATATACTCATGTTTAAAGGAATATTATAGCGGCATCGACGTGAAGCTGGCTGATATCCTGGAAAGTTCCGCGTTTTTCTTCAGGTTTTTTTATCGCGGAGGTTACGATTTTTTGGTCAGGCGGACGCACCTTTTATGGTCCGTAGTGTACTGGCTGGCCTATTTCAGGGTTTCCGGGCCCCTTATCAGGGCGGTTGTCTCTGTAATCAACAGGTTATGCACATTACGCTTTAGTTCGTCATTGATAAACGATGGCCCTGATGTCGTCGTCTCCACGCATTTCTTGTCTTCAGAGATCTGCGCCGGACTGAGATCAAGCGGAAAGATCAATTCAAGGATAATCTCGGTGGTCACGGACTTTGAGCCGCATCCGTTCTGGATATCGGAGGGCACCGGTTCCTATGTCGTAGCAACGCAAGAAGCGGCAGGGCCATTATTGGAAAGGGGCGTGGAACCAAAGTCAATAAAGCCGCTGGGCATACCCATAGATCCAAAATTCTCAGCCGATTATAAAAAAGACGAATTGCAGGCAAGGTTCAACCTTGATAAAAACAGATTCACCGTCCTTGTGATGACAGGTTCTTTCGGTATTGGGCCGATTGAAACAATAGTGGATGTATTATGCGGGGATTTCCAGGTTCTTGTTGTGTGCGCCAATAACAATATTTTGTTCGAAAGGCTGAAAGAGAAAAATTATCCCCGCGTGAAGGTTTTTGGATTCATTGATACGGTAAATGAATTAATGGCTGTTTCTGATATTATCGTTACAAAACCAGGGGGATTGACCATTTCCGAGCTCTTGTCGATGGATCTGGCACCGATATTCATTTCAGCCATTCCCGGACAAGAGGCGGAAAATGCGGAGGCTTTAAGGAAATTAAAGATCGGCATTACCGCCAAAGACGCGCATGAGGTCAGGGATCGGGTGGTATTTTACAGGGAACACCCTGAGGCGCTGGAAGAAGTCAGGGGTAATATCGCCAGAATAAAGAGGCCGCTGGCTGCCAGGGAGATCTGCGATGCTATATGCAAAGGTAGTATTTAGCCTGGCTGTCCAGGGGCCGTTCGATTACTCCGTCCCGGAAAATATGGCCGGCAGGTTAAGCCCGGGCATGAGGGTGTGGGTCACTCTGCGCTCGCAGAAAATATTAGGCTATGTCGTAGGCGTCTCCCGCAAGACAAAGATAAGCAATCTTAAGCCGGTGTCCAGGGTGATCGACGACGTCCCTTTATTGGATAGCAACATGCTTCTGCTTACGAAGAAACTCTCTGATTATTATTGCTGTTCATGGGGAGAGGCAATTGATTCCGTTCTGCCGGAGGGCTTAAGGCGCGGCAGAGAAATACCGGGCAGCCTGGCTGCGAGAGAAGGACAGCCTCAGGCGCCGTCGGCCGTGAAAAAAGAAATTCCGGTATTGATCCATGATATCGAAGGCAGGTCGCGTTGGGGGATGTATATAAGTGAAATAAGGAAAACGCTTGAAAAAAAGAAGCCGGTAATCGTGCTTATGCCGGACATAGGTCTGGCAAAAAGCACCGCCGGACGGTTGGAAGCCGAGCTCGGGTGCCCCGTATCTGTTATTTTTCGTAAGCATCCAAAAGAGCTGAAGGAGTGGCTGAAGATCAGGAATGGTGAAGTCAGCGTGGTTGTTGGAACGAGGTCGTGTGTTTTTGCTCCGGTAAAGGATCTCGGACTGATAATTATAGATGAAGAGGAGAATTCCGCATACAAACAGGATCAGATCCCGCATTATCACGCCAGGGAAGCGGCCTATTTCAGGGCGGATATTGAAGGGGCAAAACTCATTCTCGGCAGCCCGACCCCTTCCCTTGAAAGTATGTACCTGGCAAAAAAATCGAAGATCGGCTATCAACGGATCCCGCTTGGCGGCCCGGCAAAAGAAGTAAAGATCATAGATACGAAGAATACATCGCCTTTATTCAAAGAAAAGAGCGTGATCTTAAGGTATATCACCGACAGTATATCTTCGGCCCTGGAGGAAAAAGGGAAGATACTACTGTTCTTAAACAGGAAAGGCTTCGCTACTTTCGTCAGCTGCAGGCATTGCCATGCGGTGCTCAGATGCCCCCGCTGCAATATTAATCTCGTATATCACTTTAAGGCGAATTTACTGAGCTGCCATTACTGTAATTTCAAAATGGCGCCTCCGAATATCTGCCCGGAATGTAATTCAGGATATTTGAAGTATGCTGGGACAGGCACAGAAAAGATAGAAAGCGAATTGTGCAGGTTATTCCCGCAGGCCAAAATATTCAAGTTTGAAAAAGATGCCGGCGGAGGAACCCCTGAAGCCGATATCACTATTTCAACTCAATACGTCATCAAATTGGGAGATTCCGGTTTTGACCTGATCTGTGTATTATTCATAGATAATTCCTTGAACAGGATAGACTTTCGGGCCTCTGAGAAGGCATTCGGGCTGTTATTCAGGCTGCTGGGGCTTGCGCGAAAAAAGATCATAGTCCAGACGAGCCTGGCCAGGCATCACTGCATTGAGGCCCTGGTTGAGCTTGAACCGGATATTTTCTATTCGAAGGAATTAAAGCAAAGGGAGGAACTGGGGTTCCCTCCTTTTTCGCACTTTATAGCCGTCAATTTGCGGGGCAAGTACGAAGAAAAGGTGAAGCAGACAGCGCTTAAACTTTTCGATTACCTGGACGGCAGAAAAAGAGGCAAAGGCATAGATATCATCTCGGTAAACCCTAAGGTACCCGGAAAATTAAGGGGAAACTACTACTGGCAGGTTTTACTGAAAGGGAACGATCCTGTCAGGGTATCGGGATTTTTAAAAATGAGCTTAAAAAATTTCCTTCATTCGGGTATAATATTGACGGTGGATGTGGATCCATAAAATCAACCGGGAGCAATATGGATATCGTATTTTTCGGCAGTTCAAAATTCGCGGTGCCGTCTCTTAAAGCCCTGCTTGACGCGGGGCAGAATATCGTTCATTGCGTAACGCAGCCGGATAAGAAAAAAGGCCGCGGCCTGCAAAGCTCAGGCACTCCGGTAAAAGCTGCAGCCTTAGAATTGAAACTTCCCGTCTATCAGCCACAGGACCTGAATTCAAGAGAATCGGAGGAGTTCCTGAAAAAACTTAAACCGGATTTATTCGTCGTTATCGCTTACGGGCAGTTATTAAAAGAGGAGATCTTAAGTATCCCGAAGGTATTTTCAATGAACATCCACGGCTCGTTATTGCCTAAGTACCGGGGCGCAGCTCCGGTAAACTGGGCGATAATAAAAGGGGAGGAAACCACAGGGGTGACGGCAATAAAGTTGACAAAAGATATGGACGCCGGGCCTATTCTTGCGCAGGAGGCGGTAGAAATAGATAAAGATTGTAATTCCCTGGAGTTGGAGGACACCTTATCAAGGCTCGGGGCAGATCTGCTTATTGAATGCCTGAAAAACATAGAAGCGGATACCTATGAGATCATCATGCAGGACGAAAATAAGGTATCATTTGCGCCAAAGCTGCGCAAAAAAGACGGGCTCATAGCCTGGGACAGGCTGGCCCCCCAGATCCACGACCTGATCAGGGGCTGTTTTGGATGGCCCGGTGCTTATACGGTCTATAATGGAAAATTGCTGAAGGTCCATAAATCCTCCTTGGCCGGGGCGCATGTCACTCTGTCACCCGGAAATGAGCCGGGGACAATAGTTGATATTTCAGATGGGTATATCGGTGTAGCTGCAAAGGATAGCATCCTTTTTATCAGAGAACTGCAGGTTGAAGGCAAAAAAAGAATGACGGCACAGGAATTTATCTCCGGGTATAAGATTGCCGTCGGAGAAACCCTGGGGTAGAGAAAAAACAGTTGCTTTTAGGACAGATTGTGTTAAAATAAATCCTTCATGTCAGCGAAATAAACTAAAAAGATGCCAGAGCTAAGAAAAGATCCGATCATAGGCAGGTGGGTAATCATCGCCACGGAGCGCTCGAAACGCCCCGACCAGTTTGCGACGCACCCTGAAGAGGCACAGGTAGGGAAGGATGAGTGTCCTTTCTGCGAAGGCAATGAGTCGCGCACGCCACCCGAGATTTATAGTATACGTCCCAGAGGTTCGGCTGCAAACGGCCCCGGCTGGGACCTGAGGGTAGTCCCCAGCATAGCGCCTTTTTTAAGGATCGAAGGCGAGCTTGACCGCAGGGGCAAAGGGCTCTATGATCTTATGAACGGCATCGGGGCGCACGAAATAATCATTGAGACCAATAAGCATATCGCTAACATGGCTGATCTGCCCGAAGAGCAGATCTCGCGTGTTATTACCTGTTACATTGACAGGATCGTGGACCTTGAAAAAGACAAGCGTTTCAAATACGCCATGGTTTTTAAGAACCACGGCTGGGTAGCCGGCGGCAGCAGCGTGGTCCATTCAAAGTCACAGCTGATAGCTACTCCGGTTAACCCCAAAAGGGTCAAGGAAGAGCTTGCCGGGGCAAAGAATTATTTTGATTATCACGAAAGATGCATCTTCTGCGATCTGATAAAACAGGAATTAGAGGCGAAAGACAGGCTTATCCTGGACATTGACGGCTTTATCGCTGTTTGTCCCTTCGCGGCAAGGTTCCCTTTTGAGGTCTGGATACTGCCTAAGAAGCACTCTTGTGACTTCGTGTCCCTTGATAACGAATCACGGCAGAACCTGAGCAAGGTGATAAAGCTTATACTTTTGAAATTGAAGAAGAGCCTTAATGACCCGCCGTATAATTACGTGATACATACCGCGCCTTTCAGGCGCGCGAAATTAGGCTATTGGAAAAGCATAGATTACGACTATCACTGGCACATTGAGATTATGCCCCGCCTGACGCGCGTGGCCGGTTTCGAATGGGGGACGGGTTTTTATATCTGCCCTTTACCTCCGGAGAACGCGGCAAAATTCTTAAAGGAAACGGAAGTCTGATATGGCTGAATTGCGACGGGACCCGATTGTAGGAAGATGGATTATCGTTGATAACGATCATCCCAATAAGCCGGAGGATTACCAGCATGAGCAGTATATCCCGAAAGGCTCGGGTACCTGCCCTTTTTGTTACGGCAATGAAGCGTTGACCCCGCCTGAGATCGATTCCGTGCGTGACCTGCATACGCAGCCGAACAGTTCAGGCTGGCAGGTGAGGGTAGTCCCGAATAAATTCCCGGCCCTGCAGATAGAAGGCGAGCTTGACCGCAAGGGCATCGGCATATATGACATGTCCAATGGGATAGGCGCGCATGAAGTGCTCATTGAAACGCCCTACCACAATAAGGATATTCCCGACCTCATGAATGAAGAGATCGAGAAATTCCTTTCCATGTATTGCCGCAGGACCCAGGACCTGGAAAAGGATAAGCGTTTCAAATACATAATGATTTTCAGGAATTACGGCCCGGCCGCGGGAGCCTCGCTTGAACATCCGCACACGCAGATGATTGCGCTGCCGATGGTTCCCAAGAACGTTATGGAAGAGATCAGGGGCGCACAGAATTACTTTGATTACCGTGAGCGGTGCCTGTTCTGCGACATAATCAGGCAGGAAACCCAGGAAAAAGAAAGGATTATCCTGGAAAACAAGCATTTTATCGCCTTTTGCCCCTTTGTTTCGCGCTTCCCTTTTGAGACCTGGATCATCCCCAAAAAACATAATGGCTGTTTTTGTCATATACAGCATGAAGAGATGCCCCCATTCGCTTCAATATTAAAGGATACAATAACCAAGATGAAGAAGGTCTTCGTTAATCTCTCGTATAACTATATTATACATACCTCGCCTATAAACGGCGACGGTGGCATGGAAAGTTATCACTGGCACCTGGAGCTTATGCCGAAATTGACCAGGGTGGCAGGTTTTGAATGGGGATCGGGTTTTTACCTCGTCGGGACCTCTCCTGAATTAGCCGCGCAGTATTTAAAGTCGGTATAAATTCGTTGTCCCGTTATCTCGTTTTTTCGTTATCTCGTATGTAGGAAAGTGAAAAAGAATAATTAGAGTAATAACTTACTCTATGTATTGTTTTAACGAGAAAACGAGATAACGAGTAAACGAGTCAACGAAAGCGTTTATTAACTGGTAATACAGAAGGAGGTAGGAGAAATGGCAGTTAAGGTTGGTATCAATGGTTTTGGAAGGATCGGCAGGCTGGTCTATAGGGCGGCCTTAGCCAAGCAATCGAAGGAACTTGATATTGTTGCGGTAAACGATCTACCGGTCGGGACAAAGACACTCGCGCATCTGTTGAAATACGATTCAACTTTCGGGACTCTGAACGCTACCGTAGAGGCAAAAGAAGACGCGTTAGTGGTTAATGGAAAGACCTTAAAGATCCTGAGCGCCAAATCACCCGCTGAGATCCCCTGGAAAGATTACGGTGTCGAGGTAGTTATTGAGTCCTCCGGTGTCTTTACTGAAAAAGAGAAATGCATTGGCCATATGCAGAACGGGGGGGCCAAAAAGATCATTATCAGCGCGCCTGCAAAAGGCCAGGATGCGACGATCGTAATGGGCGTAAATGAAAAGATCTACGACCCCAAGAAGCATAACATCGTCTCAAATGCATCTTGCACGACCAATTGCCTAGCGCCGCTGGCGAAGGTGTTATTGGACAATTTCGGCATTAAAAGCGCTTTGATGACGACGATACACTCCTATACAAATGACCAGAGGATCCTTGACTTGCCTCATAAGGATTTACGCAGGGCCCGCGCCGCCGCCTTATCCATGATCCCTACTTCAACCGGAGCTGCCAAGGCAATCGGCGAAGTGCTCCCTGAATTGAAAGGAAAAATGGACGGCCTGGCGATACGTGTCCCTACGCCCGATGTTTCCCTTACCGATCTAAGCTGTGTAGTGGAAAAAGACGCAACAGCAGAGGCGGTGAATGAGGCATTTAAGAAGGCATCCGAGACCAGCCTTAAAGGTATTTTGCAGTATCTTACAATACCTTTGGTGTCCAAAGATTTCACCGGTTCAAGCTATTCCTGCATCTTCGATGCGGAGCTTACAAAGGTTATCGATTCAAAACTGGTGAAAGTGATGGGCTGGTATGATAATGAATGGGCCTATTCATGCAGGGTCGTAGACCTGGCCGAGTTCATAGTGAAAAAAGGGCTATAATCATCCTGCCGTTTTTGCAGGAAAGGACGGGCCTTCGGTTCGTCCTTTCCTGTTGTAACCCGCAATTTAGCAAGCAGTTCCATTTCTCTTAGAACGTTTTTTCCCGCAAAATAGCTAAAATTTGGCTTGACTTTGGATGAGAAATAGCTACAATATGTTCAATGATTGAACAACCTCCCAAAGAAGAGATTCTGCATATAATCAAAGAAATCGAATTTGACCCTTCCACTACCCAAAGGACCCTTTCTAATAAGCTCGGTATTTCATTAGGCAAAACCAACTACATACTCAGAGAGCTGATCAAGAAGGGGTTCGTCAAGGTGAAAAACTTTTCCCATAACCCGAAAAAGATCCGGACCATACACTATATACTTACAAAAAAAGGCATAGAAGAGCGGATTAATTTAACATACCATTTTTTGCAAAGAAAAGAGAACGAATATAACCTGATCAAGCAGGAATGGGAGCGTCTTGAATTGGACCGGAAAAACCTGTCCGTTAAGTCATAAGTATCCCAAGGAGGCTGGCATGCCATCAAGGAAGGTTGATATCGCTGGTAAATCAATCGGTGACGGGTCCCCTTGTTACGTTGTCGCCGAGATAGGTATAAACCATAACGGCTCGATAGAAATCGCCAAGAAGCTGATTGACGCCGCTGTCGATGCCGGATGCGATGCGGTTAAGTTCCAAAAAAGGACGGTAGAGGTCGTTTATTCTCCGGAGGAGCTGGCCCGCCCGCGGGAAAACCCGTTCGGCCTTAGTAACGGAGATCTTAAGAGGGGGCTTGAATTCGGCCTGAAGCAGTACAGGGATCTAAGCGATTACTGCAGGTCAAAGGGTATTACCTGGTTTGCCTCCTGCTGGGATGAGGGGTCGGTGGATTTTATTGACCAGTTCGACCCTCCCTGTTATAAGATCTCTTCGGCCTCGCTTACAGACGATAATCTACTGCGTTACCATAAAAAACAGGGAAGGCCCATAATCCTTTCTACGGGTATGAGCGATATGAAAATTATCGAGCGGGCGGTGAGTATCCTCGGAGAAGAAAATCTGGTCATTATGCATTGCACAAGCACTTATCCTTCGCGGCTTGAAGAGTTGAATTTAAACGGCATAAAGACGCTGAAGGGCAGGTTCAGCGCGCCTGTAGGGTATTCCGGGCATGAGGTAGGGCTATATACTACTTACGCCGCGGTTGTCCTGGGCGCGTGCGCAGTCGAACGCCACATTACATTAGACAGGTCGATGTGGGGAAGCGACCAGGCCGCGTCAGTCGAACCGCAGGGCTTGAAACGCCTGGTTTCCGATATCAGGTCATGGGAGCAGGCAAAAGGTGACGGGGAGATCAGGATTTATGAGAGTGAGATTCCCATTATTAAGAAGCTCAGGCGCGTAGGCTAGAAATCTTTAGAATATGGATCTATACGGTTTAGGTTGTATAAATATCGAGCTTACCAGCAGGTGCAATAAGAAATGCTGGATGTGCGGCAGGAGAAAGGTAGATAAAGACTACCCTCAGCTTGCTCTGCACTACGGCGACATGGATTTTGACCTCGTCAAAAACATCGCCGGGCAGCTGCCTGAAAATCTGGTGGTTCAGTTCCATAAAGACGGAGAGGCCCTGCTATATCCGCGTTTTGGGGAGGCTGTCCGTTTGTTCTCCGGTCAGATTAAGAATATAGTTACCAATGGCAAGCTGCTTGTTGAAAAGGCCGATGAGATCATTGATAATCTTGATACGATTTCAATCTCCGTCTTTGAAGGAGATGTGGAAGCAGACGAACAGCTGGACCTGATAAAAAAGTTCCTTGAGCTCAAAAAAGACAGAAAGCCTTTTACCTCTTTGAGGCTTATCGGGGATGTCGATCAGGGAAAATATGAAGGGCTCGGTGCTTTGATTATCAGGAGGGTAATGCACGCAAAAATGGGGAGTTTCAATTACCGCAAAAAAAACCCGACGATCCCGGAAATCGGCATATGCTGGGATTTCCTGCATCACCTTTGTATCAGCCGGGAAGGCAAGGTTTCAATATGCGTCCGTTTCGACCCGAAGGGACTTGGGGTTATCGGAGATGCCAACAAAAACACGCTGGAAGAGATCTGGAATTCTCAAAAAAGAATGGAGTGGCTCAAATTCCATAAAGAGGGAAAAAGAGACAAGGTGCCGCTGTGTTCTTACTGCCATTTTTGGGGAGTGCCTACGTCTTCAGATTAGAAAACTGATGAAAAAACATAACACTATAGCTCTGATACCTGCGCGCGGCGGATCAAAAAGCATCCCCGGTAAAAATCTCGTAGATTTCTGCGGCAGGCCCCTGCTTTACTGGACGATAGCGCAGGCGCAGGCAAGCAGGTTCATAAGACAAGTATTTGTGACCAGTGATAGTGAAGAAATACTCGATTTTTCCAGGTGCCTGGGGGCCGGGGCGATAAAAAGGCCTTTAGAGTTTGCTTCCGATGAGGCCTCGTCCGAATCCGCTTTATCGCATGCTATTTCTTTTCTTGAAGCCGCATGTGTGCCCGATATCGGACAAGTCGTTTTTCTCCAGGCAACTTCCCCACTCAGAGAGAACAAAGACATTGACGAGGCATTAGGGTTATTTAATTCGAAAAAGGCTGATTCGTTGTTTTCAGGCTCTGTTGTTGATGACTGCTGTCTCTGGAAAAATAGCGGCGCGAAGCTGAAAAGCATAACCTACGATTATAGAAACCGGGGCAGAAGGCAGGAGCGCGAACCTTATCTGCTGGAAAACGGTTCGATCTATATTTTCAAGCCGGCGGTATTAAGAAAATTTAAAAACCGGCTGGGAGGTAAAATCGTTTTTTACCCCATGCCGCCGTGGAAATCTTTTGAGATAGATAAAAAAGAAGATATGGATATTTGCGCCTTTTTCATGAAAAATAACATTTTAAAAAAAGTTCCGGCTTATTCGGAGGGGTCAAGATGCCAAGGTTAGTCTATATGAACGGGAGATTTGTCCCTGAGGCAGAGGCAGCAGTATCAATTTATGATTCAGCGTTGATGTTCGGGGATATGGTGTTTGAGATGACCAGGTCTTTTAACAAAAAACAATTTAAACTGAGAGAGCATCTTGAAAGGCTCTACGTAGGGATCAAGATATTGCGTATCCCTCTGGGCCTTAAGTTGGCCGAATTGGAAGAAATTTGCCTGGAAACGGTCAGGAAGAATGAGGCGGCGTTCTTGAAAACCGATGAACATAGGCTCATGATAAACGTCAGTAGAGGGCCGCTTGCCATATACTCCGATATATTTAAAGGCAGGCTGGAGCCGACGGTTATTGTCTCGGATTTTCCACTAAAGTGGACGGTGAGAGGGATGGGAGAGTTATTTGAAACCGGTATAAACGCCGTGATCACCTCCCAGAGGGCTATCCCCGCCAGCCTCCTGGACCCCAAAATTAAGAATAGGAGCAGATTGCATTACCAGATGGCCAATATCGAAGCCTCTCTTTGCAAGGGCGACAACAACTGGGCGCTTCTTCTGGATACAGACGGCTTTATTGCCGAAGGCACCGGGGACAATTTCTTTATCGTAAAAAATAAAATAATAATCACACCGGAAGGCAGGAATATTTTACGGGGAATCAGCAGGGACTATGTTTTTGAGCTGGCCGGGCAACTGGGCTTTGATTGCCTGGAAAAGAATATCGAGCCTTACGACATTTATTCTGCAGACGAGGCGTTCATGACAGGCACGCCTTTCTGTATCCTGCCGGTTACCGGGCTGAATGGAGTTGTTATCGGAAACCGGAAAATGGGAGAGGTTACGCGGTTACTGCTTGATAAATGGGGAGAGAATGTGGGGGTCGATATCATATCACAGATTAAATCTTTCAACAAAGAAACAAAACAGGCAAAGGGCGCTACGCCCTACAGGTTCGCTTAAATGAAGCTCGTTCAGGTTAAAAACAGGAAATTAAATCTGGGCGCGGGGAAAAACTGGCAGAAAGACGGCTGGGAGGTTTTAGACCACAGCATGAAAGCTGCTTCCTGCGGTCTGAAAGAGCAGGCTTGGGAATTGCCTTATAAAGACTTCAGCTTCGATTGCGTGTTCTGTTCGCACATGTTTGAACATATCAGCCATTTCAGGATCGAAAAAGTCATCTGCGAGATCAACAGGGTCCTGGCGCGTGATGGCATACTGAGGATACTGACGCCTGACCTGAAAAAAATCGCCAGCGCCTACGTCAATAATGACCGTCCGGCGATGGAACTCTATATCAAAGAAGATACCTCCGGGATAAAGACGACCCTGGGCCTGGGGCAGGCAATGCTGAATTTTATCCTTTCGGCAGGCTCGGATAATTATCTGCTCAGTTCGGATCTTTCTACTGTTATCTGCGGGTATGCCCACGTATCCTGCTATGATTACGAGATGCTTTCGGGGGTGCTGATGCATTATGGTTTCTATAAGGTACGGCAGTGCAATATAGAGGATTCAGAGATCGAGGGGCACACAGAGCTGAGGGAAGGGGCTTATAATAAAGACGCAAACCATACCCTGGTGATCGAATGCCGTAAAAAAGAGTTCATTCCTTTTTCAGACAATACTTCGCTGTTGCGCACAGGCCCATATGAATTCAGGCATCTCTTGCCGCAGCCATGGGTATTGAAATCTTTGCGCCTTTTGGGGCGTCTATATAATTTATACGGGCACATTTCTTCTAAATGCCCGGAGAAGTTAAAGAATAAGTTAAGAAGGGCAAAGTGATGCCAATGGCCGAAAAACTATTATTAGGCGCCAGGTTCGCTTATAGAAAGGATTTTATCAGCCCTTTGCTCGGACCCGGAGCGAGAAAGGCAAAGAAAAGGCTGGAAGACAAAATTGAGTCAGGGGAATATAAATTCGAGAAAAATGAATGTTTCTGCGGCGCTTCCGAAGGCCTGGTTTTATCCGAGACGGACCGATATGGTAATTATTATTCGTTGACGGCCTGCAGGCAATGCGGGATACTGCGCGCCGACCCCCGCCTTTCCCGCGATTCATACCTTGAATTTTACGCAAACGATTATCGCAGCATGTACGGAGACGATGACGCGGATAAAGAGGCTCTGTATAAATTCAGGTTAAGGCAGGCCGATGAGGCCTATGGATTTATTTTAAGGCGCGTGCCTTTGCCGGAGCAATCGGTTGTTTTTGACATAGGATGCAATATGGGGACCATGCTGCTGCCTTTTCACCGCAGGGGGCATTTTGTGGCAGGGGTGGATTATAATAAAGGATATATTGATTTCGGCAAGTCTAAGCATGGGCTTAATATTTTCTGCGGTGGTATAGAAAGGCTCAAAGGTGCGGGTGAGAAAGCGGACCTGGTGATTTTAAACCACGTTTTCGAACATTTTATCGATATTGATTCAGAGCTGAACGGGATCAGGCATATCATGAAACCGGAGGGCCTGTTGTTTATTTCTCTGCCTGGGACGCTTTGGTGGATAAAACACAGATGTAACAGCGATATTATGGGGCTGTTGCAAAACGCCCATATTTGGCAATTGAGTCTTTCTTCGCTCAACTACATATGCGAATGCCTGGGCTTCAGTCCTGTTTACGGTGATGAGCAGGTGCGCGCAATTTACAAAGTCAGCGGTTCTTTCAGGGACAGGAAGGAACTGCCGGCAGAAGAATACGCGAAGGTGCTTGCTCATCTGACCAAAACGGAACGGGCCTTTGCCAGGAGGCTTTCCTTGCTTAAGTTTATCAAGTCCGCCGGTATCCACAGGATATTGAAAAAAAATGCCTAATTTATTTTTAGCAGAAAATTCCTCTCATGTCAGGGATTTAATATCGCGCGGGATGAAAAATGAGGGCGTATGGATCGCCCTGGGGCCTTCTGCGATGTGGTGCCTTCAAAAAGAAGGAATTGAATTTAGTTTACCTGAGCAATTCTTGAAAATAGATGATCTGAAACAGGCTTGCCTGGAGAACCACGAGAGGGTAGAGGCATTTTGCCGCAGCTGCGACGAGATCCTGTTAAAGGAAGACGCGGATTTAAAAGAAAACGGCATGAGGCCGTTCACCTTCAACATTTACACGCTGACGGTTGTGTTTGATTCCCTGGTGGGCAGGATATTCCAGCTCAGGGCGATCCTGGAGGCGCATAAGGGTTATACTGTCTGGGTGCATGCCGGGCAGTATCCTTCGTTCGGGCCGCTCGATTTTCTTTTTTCCGACAAAGAGCCTCTCTGGGGCAATATATTATCCCTGCCGGGATGGACAGAAAAAATAGTCAGTCTCAGGGATCCCGGTGGCGAAATAAAGGATTTTTTTGCTGTCAGCAGTATCTTCGGGCTGAAGGAAAAAACGATTTCTTCCCTGGCGGCATTAAAGAGCTTCTTAAGGCGGTCCCTGTGGTTCAATAATCTGGCATTTTACCTAAAAGATAAAAACCTTGCGGGTTTTTTTAATTTATTTTTTAAGAGTAAATCAAAAGGCCTGTTGGTTTACGCCGGGTTCTACAACTGGGAGGACACGTTTTCTTTGTTCAGAAGAGAAGGTTTAAGGCTGCTGTTCGCCGGAGAGGATTTTTTCAAGGTCAAAAAAGTCAAACAGGACCGCAAAGTCGTTCGCATAGAGGAATTGATTAAAAACAGCGATACTGCGGGGAAGGCCTGTCAATTCATGGGTGTCTGTTTTTATCCGCTTCTTGAAAGCAGGTTCAGGTTTATTTTGTCCAACCATGTCACGGTCTGTAAAAAAATCTTCCGCAGGATCAAGTTCCTTGTTAGAAGGTTTAACCTGAAAGCCGTCCTTGCCTCCGGGTCGGTGACTTTTACGGCGCATGCCGTCCAGCATTCCGCAAGGAACATGGCCATACCCGTGTTTTGCTGGCAGCATGGTTTCATGATCCAGCAGGAGGGCAGGCTGGCGCAGCTTAATGAATTTAACAATATGTTATCAAGCGATTTTATCCTTACCTTGGGAGAAGGATCAACAAAGGCCCACCTTCCTTATGAACGAAAATTCTCCTCAAAGGCGGTTTCCACCGGCTCGTCTTCGCTCGACAAAATACGCAGTTTTTCCCGGGAGAATCTAGACGTCTTTTCCAGGAATGTCCTGTATGTTACCACCGATTATTATCAAAATTCATGGTACTGCGGCTTTTATCCTCCTTTTTCCGACCGGCTTTTCTTCAAGGACCAGCTATCGCTGATAGAATATTTAAAGATGCTAAAGGCGCAGGCTGATGCGGAGATCACGGTTAAATTTGCGCCTGCTACGTTGCCGCCTTTCGCGGGAGAGATCAGGCCTTTTTTCCGCATAAAGCAGGCTCATCCGGGCTTTTCAAGGCTGCTTTTCGGTAATCATATAATCATAATTGATTCTCCAACTACTACTGTATTAGAGGCGGTAGCGACAGAAAAACCGATTTTTGTCTTGACCAGCCACATAAAATATCCGCAGCCGGCACTTGAGTTATTGAAGAAGCGGGCATTCTGCAGCGACAATCCGAAGGAGCTGATCGAGGCCGTAGGTTTATATATGCGTACCGGGATTTACCGGGCCGACACCAAGAATACCGAATTCTTAAGCGCCTTCGGTACTTATCTAAGCGACGGAAACAGCGCTGCAAGGGCAGCCGGGATCGTCCTTAAGGTTATCTTAAACGGGCATTTTCGCGGGAAAGAAATTCCCGCCGCCATGTGAAAACAATGAAATTATTTCTGGACAGAATAAACATTTTAACCTTCGCCGCAGTGATCTTCCTGAGACTTAGGGATAAGCAGCTTAAGGTTTTTTGTTCTGCCGTGCCTTCCGACAAAGGCTTATTTTCAGTTTTAGAAGGATATCTTATGAGGCATTATGACATTTCCTTTGTCCTTTATGACCACCTTGACCTGTATGGCGCAAATATACCCGATCTCCTGACGGATAATTTCGGGGCCTTAAAGGACGATATCAATGAAAAAAGCTATATCTATTGCGAAAAATTATTCAGCCAAAGGATAAAATACGCTGCTGCCTATAAGAATATGATAAATTTCGTAAATGGTGACGGCAGGATAGACGCATTTATAAAGAAAGAATTGTTAGTGGCTTATTGCAGGAAATTTATCACGCTTTTTCAGGTAATGGAGCTTCTGAAGGACAATGGACCCGAAGGCACGGATTCCCGGGCGATATTGTCCGGCGATTGCCTTGGCCTGTGGGATATCTACGCGCGGGACAGTCTCGGGCTCAAGCGGCAAACAAAGATATATTTTCGGGCCTGGTTTAGATTGGCAGATAACCTGTCTTCTGTCTTTTTTGTCCCGTTTCTCATCGCTTTGACTGTCTTAAAGAATATTATGCGCGTTAGGCTCACGATTAAGAAAACCATCCGGTCGAAGATCATTTGGGTCGCGCCTGGGCTGACATTCGGGTTTTTATGTAATTTATTCAGAGAGACCAGCAGCTTCAACAGCCGGTTTTCCAATAAAGACGCCCTTTTTATATGGGAGGGCATTGACGCCGCAGGCAGTATGGAAAAGTATCAAAGAGAAAACGGAGTGGATTCTGTCGTTCCCGGTAAAACAGCTTTTAGCGCCGGTTATTTCATAAAAGAAGTCCTGATAAACGATTGCCTGGCATTCTTAGGGAGGCTTTGGCTGGGTACCCTTACACTGAAAGGGAATACCTTTCTGGCCAAGCTCAGTTATTTCCTGGCCAAAAACATAACCGATTACGATTCTCTCTGTAGGACTCATCCGCCGAAATTGTTTTTTATTTCGCGGTATTATGAATCCAGGAACGCCATTAAGACCATTGTTATAAACAGATACGGCGGAAAGACCGTCACATTTCAGTTCGGGAACATACCTCATCCACTGCAGAACATATTTCTCTACGCCTATTCCTGCCTGAATCATTTTTTGCTTTACGGAGAAGGCGACGGAGAATTCCAGGGGTGCGGGCACAAAATAGATTCTTTTTCCTCTATCGGCTCGGACAGGGTGGATCTATCCGTCCGGCTCAAGGATAAAAGGGGGGCTTTAAGGGAAAAGTTCGGAGCAGGAGATTCATTTATCATCGTTGTCTTTGGCCCAGCCTATAACGCGACTGTCGCAAGGAGAAAAAACGTCCTTAAATTTTACAATTCGGTAGTGAACAGTTTTATGGGGATCGCGCGGCAGGACGTTTTGCTTTTAGTCAAGCCGCATCAAAAGAGCGGGATGGTTGAAGGCGAAATGAATTTCCCAGAATTAGCAGAGCTGTTGAACGGGCTCAGGTCCCATGATAAGGTAAGATTCCATTATAATGACAGCCCTTATGAACTGATGGTGGCGGCGGATTTTGTGGTTACATGGTCTTTCTCGACTACCGGAATCGAGTCCATTGCTACCGGCAGAAAGACTGTTTTTTTTGACCCGATGAAATCGCGGTTCCAGCCATTCAGGAAATTCCATGAAAAATTGATTTTAAACGAAGAGAAAGAGCTGGTCGAGATATTAAAGTCCGCTCTCGGCAATGCTTTCCCTATAGAAGAGGGTGTTTATGAAAGTCTTTGCAGGAAATACTGCTATCCGAACGACGGCCTCTCGGGGCAGAGGCTATTAGATAAAATGCACAATTTTATCGAAGGGGCATAGGATGCGTTTAAAGAAAAAACCGCTGCCGGCAGGCAGAATAATCTCTTTATCCGTCTATATCGTCGCGATAATCGTCTCCGTGGAATTTTTAAGCTTCTTGGCCCTGACCGGATATTCAGTCGTGGCCAGCAGGGTGGGGCTGCGCGATGCGCTGGCGGCAAGGCGAAACGAGTTGTCGCTGGCATGGAGGAAGAAGACAACGTACGGAGATTTTGACCCTCTTACACAGGTTAGGCTGGTGCCGGGAGAAAAATACAGTACCTATCTTTTTGTAAACGAACACGGGTTTATCGGCAACGGACATAACGATGCTTTCCTGAATTCTTTCCCTGAAAAGCCGAGGGGTTTAATCAGGGTGGTCCTTTTGGGCGGCAGTAGCGCGGCGGGCTCAGGGGCGGCGAAGAACAGCGACACGATCCCGGCGATCTTGGAAAAGATGCTGAATGAAAACGCGAATGCCGGAGCCAAGAGGTATCAGGTGCTGAACTTTGCGGCAGCCGGAGGCTATACGGGTGCTGAGCTTAACAAATTTCTCATGCAGCTCATTTATGTCGATCCCGATATCGTCATTTGCCTGGATGGTTTCAATGACGCCTGGAACGCGGTGCTTGAGCCTTCGAGGATAGGGATAAAGCACGGGGTCATTAATTGGAGCGATTACAGTTATTCATACTTTGAGCTTTTTAACGGTTATGGCAGGCGGGGCAGCGTGCCGGTAAGGTTTTTTACCTTTACCGCAGAGCTGATACAGAAAATAAGGCTTAAGCTGCATATTGTAAAGAATACCCAGCCGCTCTACGACAGGTACCCTTTTTATAAAATCAGTTCTTCGGTCTATCGAAAAGACCCTACTTTGGCGCGCGTTACTTATAATAATTTGTCTTCTCTTGCATCTTGCGCCTTTTTAAGTAATATAAAGCTTTTTTGCTATCTGCAGCCGCACGCCTTAAGCGGCAAGAAAAGGCTTACGGAGAATGAAAACAGGTTGATCGATAATTGGTTCCAGAGGGCCAGATACGCGGGCGACGCCTTTAAAAAAGAGAGGTATGAGAAATTAATGAATTTCGCGTTCAACGAACTTGAGGCAGTTTACGCCGGCCTGGGAAAGAAATTCGAGGGATTTCCTGGCTTGTATTTCTATTCTTTGACCGGGATATTCACGGAAGAAAAAAGGGACGCGTATCTGGATACGATCCATTACACAAAAACAGGGAACGAGATCCTGGCGAGCCGGTTTTTTAAGGATCTGACGTCAAAAGAACTTAAGAGGTAAAGATCAATGAAGGTCTCAGTGATAATCAGGGCCAAGAATGAGGAAAGATGGATAGCTACCTGTCTGGGGGCGATCTTTGAGCAGTCATTTAAGGATTTTGAGGTCATTCTGGTAGACAATAAGAGCACTGACAGGACCGTCGAGAAGGCGGGGCAATATAATGTCCGTATACTTTCTATAGAAGATTATCGGCCGGGCAAGGCGCTAAATCTTGGGATAGGCGCCGCAAAGGGCGAGTTTCTCGCTTTTCTCTCCGCGCACTGTATTCCTAAAGACAAAAATTGGCTTTCCAGCCTGCTGCGGAATTTCCAGGATTCTTCAGTCGCCGGTGTATATGGCCGCCAGGAGCCAATGGCACAGACAAGCGACCTTGATAAAAGGGATTTATTGATCGTGTTCGGGCTCGACAGGAAGGTCCAGCTGAAAGATAATTTTTTCCATAATGCCAACAGTATGATTCGCCGATCTGTCTGGGAAAAACTTCCTTTTGATGCCGATGTGACGAATATCGAAGACCGGGTCTGGGCGAAGACGGCGATCGAAAAAGGATATAAGTTAATATATGAGCCTGATGCCAGCGTTTACCATCATCACGGGATCCATCAGTCGCTTGACCCGAAAAGATGCAGGGATATCGTAAGGATTATGGAGTCAATGGATGGCCTCTCCAAGAAGGAAGAAACGCTTATAAAGAAGCTCAAGATCGTTGCGTTAATACCTGTCAAGGGGCAGGATCAGTATTTGAACAAGAGGGCTTTGGCGGAATATACCATTATCAGCGCCAGGCAGTCCAGGTTTATCGATAAGGTGGTTGTTTTGACCGATAATGAGGAAACCGCCAGGGCCGCTGAAAAAATGGGGGCAGAAGTGCCTTTTATCCGTCCGACGGAATTATCCAGGCCCGATGTAGGCATTGAAAAAGTCCTGCAATATTCTTTATCCGAACTAGAGGCCTCCGGTAATTTCTTTGATCTGATCGTCCATATGGGAGTGCATGCGCCTTTCAGGCCGAAGAACCTTATTGATAAGCTTATAAAATTATTGTTCCATAACGGCTTCGACTCGGTCTTTCCCGGCAGCCCGACCTATAAGTCCTGCTGGAGGCAGGGGGAAAACGGTTTCCAGCGCATTGACGAGGGTTTTATAGCCAGGACGATCAAAAAACCTATCCATATCGGATATCCGGCATTGGCCTGTGTTACGTATCCGGAATTTATCAGACAGGGCAGGCTGCTTGGGGAGAAGATCGGCATTTATGAAATTCTGGACGTTTTTTCTACCATTGAAATTACGGATCAGGCCAGTCTTAGTTTGGCCGAAAAGATATTTCCCGGATGGTGGAAAGGTCAGACAAAAGGCGGGGCATCTAAATGAAAAAGAATGTTTTATGCGTTATCCCCGCGAGGGGCGGTTCCAAGGGCATCCCGAATAAAAACCTCAGGCCTTTAGCCGGTAAGCCGCTTATTTCCTACGCAATCAATGCAGCCTCTTGCTGCAAACTTATTGACCGGGTGGTCGTTTCTACCGACGACGAACGAATCATGAAAGTCGCCAAAGAATCCGGAGCGGAAACTCCTTTTTTAAGACCCGCGGATATTTCCCTGGACACGACGCCGCTTAATCCCGTAGTCAGCCACGCAATGAAATTCTATGATTCCATGGGTTTTAAGGCAGATGTCGTTATTTCGCTGCAGCCGACCAGCCCTTTCACATCAGAAGGAACGATCGCCAGGGCGATAGATAAATTGACCGCTACGGGATGCGATTCGGTGGTCAGTATCACCGAGATCAAGCATGGCCATCCTTACAGGGCAAAGAGATTGCTTGAAGACGGAAGGCTACAGAATTTCTGCAATGAATTTGACGGAGACTTGTTTCTGAACCGTCAGGAAAGACCGCCTGCTTATACTTACACCGGGGCATTGTATTTAAGGAACAGGCATTTAGTCGAAAACTGGAGCGGTAAAGATATGGGCCTGGGTAAGGACAGCCGTGGTATCCTGGTGGATTGGAAAGAAGCGATCAATATCGATGATGAAATAGATTTTAAATTCGCTGAGCTTATTCTTAAGGAAAAGACGTAATGAAGATAGTCCTGTGCAACCCGGATGTTAACCTTAAATATTCCCACTCAAGGAAAGGCATGTATCCGCCGCTGGGGCTCTTGTCTCTGGCGACTTACCTTGAAAAGAAATTAGAAGGCAAAATTGAAGTATCGGTGCTTGATGGGGATGTGGAAAAAATACCGGAAAGCGCCTTTATGGATGCTGATATCGTGGGATTCCACGCGAATTCCTTTAATTATTCCAACTGCCTGGCGCTGGCAGAGAAGGCGAAGGGGCTGGGAAAAACAGTTATTTTGGGCGGGCCGCACGCGACCGTACTCTGGAAGAACATCATGAAAAACAGGGTATTCATTGATTTCATAATTATGAATGAGGGTGAAATCCCGCTGTTTTTGTTAATTGAGAACTTAATAGGGGGGAACCGTTTAAAATTCCAGGATATCCCCAACCTGGTATTTAGAGAAAAGGATTCGCCTTGCGGCTACACGATTTCAAGGAATACGTATAAAAATACGCCGCTTGATATGACGATCCCGTTCAGGAAATACGTTGATCTGGAAAAGTACGTTATGAACTATGAGAACGTATATTCCGACGGTCCTATCCCTTTCAAGCGCCCCTCTTCGGTATATTCCAGCAAAGGCTGCTTGTGGCGCGATCAGACAGGCGGGTGTATTTTTTGCGCTCGCCTGGAAAAAGGGGTGGTTTTCAGGAATATCTCGGACCTCTGGCAGGAGATATCGGGGCTGCGTGACAGATACGCGATAGATTCCATCTGGGATATAAGCGACGACAACCTTAATGACGGCGAATGGTTCAAGGAATATGCCAGGAATAAACCCGCGGGCCTCAAGGATTTCGGATTCTTTATTTATACCAGGGTCAACAGGATAACCGATGATATTGTGCCGTATCTGAAGATGCTCAATGTCAATGAAGTGTATTTAGGTTTTGAGAGCGGCGACCAGGAAATATTAAAGAGAATGGTAAAAGGGATCAGCCTGCAGACAGCGCTTGCGGCTGCAAAACGGCTGAAAAAAGCCGGGATTTATTATTTCCCGAGTTTTGTCATCGGGCTTCCGGGAGAAAGCGTCGCGTCCCTTGAGAATACGCTCTTGTTTGCCAAGGAGCTTTCGGAGATTGGGTCAATTTACAGAATGTCTGCTACGATACTTTGGCCTGCTCCCGGTTCTCCTGCCTTTAACCGGATTCTAAATGACCCTGAACATGGCGAAGCGTTATCAGGGCAGGATGATATTTCGATCAAAGAGCTTGAGAAGCTATGGATCAGTAAGTTTACCGGTATTGATTATGACACTGCCCTGGAATATCAGAAGAAAATCAGCAATTGCCTGCTGGAATCGGCAGGGGCAAAGTCTTTCGGTAAGGGAGAGGCATAATAAATGGAATTGTCCTTTGTAGTTGTAGCCGACAGCAAAAAGAATGAGACCAGGAATGGCTGGCTCAAAGAAGTCTCATATCTGGCAACTGCCGGTTTTAAAGGGGCGGAATTGGCGATAAGGGATCCTGCTGCAATAGACAAGGCACGGCTTGAGAAAACGGTAAAGGCAACCAGCATTTCCATCGCGGCGATCGGGACGGGCCTGGCCTATCTTGAAGAAGGCCTGTCTCTTTCTGCGGAAGATCCGCGGGTGAGAAAGGCTGCGGTGAGGCGGGTCAAGAGGCATATCGCATTTGCGAAAGAATTCAAGTCTCAGGTTATAATCGGGCTCATCCGTGGCCGGGATCATGGTTCTTTTAAGAAAGGCTATAAATCGCTGGTTGATTCCATAACGGAACTGCACGATTTCAGCATAAAGGCGGGGGTCGGCCTGGTCTTGGAGCCCATAAACCGCTATGAGACCTCGTTTTTAAATAATGCCTGCCAATGCCTTGAGTTTATCGATAAGACAAAGAATACAGGCCTGCGCATCTTATTTGATACCTTTCACGCCAACATAGAAGAAAGAGACCCGCTGGGAAGCATAGACAGGATCGGCCGCCTGTTATCGCACGTGCACTTTGCCGACAGTAATCGTTTCTGCCCCGGCAGAGGCCATATTGATTTTTCCTCGGTCATAAACTGCTTAAAGATCAACGGCTATAAAGGTTTTATATCCGGTGAAGTCACCCTGCGTCCGGATTTTAAAACTACCGTCCGTGAATTTAAGCGTAATATCAGGGGGTATTTATAATGAAAGAATATTTTTCAAATCTGGAATTAAAAAGCGGTTTTAATGACGCCGCTGTGCCAGGCAGTATGTTTAATTATATTTCAGGTTTTAGCGTGCTTTCGCTCGGCAAAGGCAAAGAGGTCAGGCTCAAGGACGATGATAACGAGATCGGACTCAATATCTTCAGCGGTTCATGCGATATCCTGACGGGAGGTAAGTCATACCGGAACCTTGGAGCAAGGCCCGATGTTTTTCAGGGCCTTCCAACCGGTGTGTATATCCCTAAAGGCACGGAAGTTATAATCAAGGGCAGCGGGGTAGAGATGGGTGTTTGCCGGTCAAAATGCGAAAAAGAAACGACATTCGCCGTGATATCTCCTTCCGAGGTAAAAGTGGCGCAGGTAGGTAAAGGTAACTGGGCCCGGGAGGTGCACACGGTCATCGGCATGGATTCTCCTTCGGTCAATCTGATCCTCGGTGAAACCCTGAACCCTCCCGGCAACTGGTCAGGCACGCCTTCTCATAAGCACGAAAAGGATAATTTGCCGCAGGAATCGCTGCACGAGGAACTTTATTATTTCAAGACCGAGAGGCCCGGAGGGTTCGGGATAGAGAGGCTGTATTCGCCGGAGAGGAAAATAAATGAACTTTTGCTGTTAAAAAATAATACCGTCACATTCATGCCCTGGGGCTATCATCAGATAGTCGCGGGACCCGGGTATTTACTGTATTACCTTTTTTTTCTTTCCGGCGCAGGAAAAGAATTAAAGGGGTTTGTGGACCCGGATCATGCATGGTTGATTAAATAGGAGAAAGAGGCTTATATGAAAGATATTTCCGTAAATGATTTGACCAATAATATCCCCCTGGTTACACGAAAAGAATTCAAAAGGGTCATAAAGGCCGGAGGTATTGAGATCAGCAAAAAGAAGCTCACGATCATCGCCGGCCCGTGCACTGTGGAAAGCAGGAGCCAGATAGACGATATAGCCAAAAACATTAAAGAGCTCGGGGCCACAATGATCAGGGGCGGGGTTTTTAAGCCGCTCACCTTTCCTTACGGTGACCCTTTGAACAGGCCGGATGCCGATGCTGAGCCTGCCGAATGGGACAGGAAGAAGATACTGCCAAAAAAAGAGTTATTCAAGAAGGCCGAAGTGCGGCTGGGGTATCTTAAGGAAGCAGCGGCGAAATACAGCCTGCCCGTCGTTTCGGAGATATTGTACGCGGATTCCTTAGGGATGATGTCAAAATATGTTGATGTATTCCAGATTGGTTATCGTCACATGTTCAACATGGATTTGATCGAGGCGCTCTCTTCGACAGATAAGCCTATAATAATTAAAAGGCATTACGGAGAAAGCCTGCGTTCTCTCCTGGGGGTAGCGGAACATTTTGAGGCAAGAGGCAAGCATAACTTTCTTTTCTGCGAACGGGGAGTATCCGTAGCTCATACCCATAATATCGATTCACGGGCAGTGATAGATATCCAGGCGATTTGCGCGCTTAACGAGTATGCCCCTACAGTCCCTGTGCTGGTCGACCCCAGCCACGCTACATTCCGCAGGAATTATGTTGCTTCGGTCTCCAAGGCAGCAATTGCGGGCGGTGCAGACGGGTTATTGATAGAAGTGCATCCTGAACCTGAAAAGGCATGGGTAGATCCGTTGCAGGCGTTGAACTATAAGGATTTCGGAGAGCTTATGAAAGAATTAGAGAAATTGACAAGAGTATTGGGAAGATCCTGCTAAATGAACAACCCTATCGGCATCACGCGATTACTGAAAGATATCCTCTCTTATAAAAAATTCGCTTCAATTTTTGGGCTGATAATTGCCATAACCGCTCTAAGCAGTATATTTGCCGGGGCAGGTATAGGACTGTTCATCCCGGTCATTGAATTGTTGAGCAAGGGCGGGATCGGTCCTGAAGGCGGCGGCTTCATCGGAAAGATCATCGGATTCTTTCGTTCGCTGGGAATAAATCCGAGTTTGCCATTCTTTATCTCAGTAATTTTCTTGCTCATATTTCTGCAGGCCCTGACGGAATTTTTGCGCAGGATCATCACTGCCAAATTAAGGGATGATCTGACGAAATATCTCAGGGATAGGTCTTTCGAAAACCTCATGGAGGTGTCGCTTGAGTATTACCACAATAAAAAGGCCGGGGAGTTGACAAGCGTCTTAGGTGATGAGGCGTACAGAGGCGGGATAGCCGTCCAGTTTGTCAGCGATATAATGGCGGCGATCATGATCAGCTGTATCTATATCGCCGTTCTACTCTTGATTTCCTGGCAGGTGGTCCTTTTCATGCTGTTATTGTCCCTGCTTTCATTTTTTTCCATAAAAAAGATGCTGCGGAGAAGCGAAAATCTCGGCAGGAAAAAAGGAGATTATAAGAGCTCTATAACCAATTTTTGTTTTGAGAATTTTAACAGCTATTTTCTTATAAATATTTTTAACTATCAGAAGACGGTAAAAGAACGCTTCTTCGCCCTGACGGAGGAGATCAGGAGGAACTTAAGCGGCCTTACTTTTCATAGCGCCTTGATCGTTTTCTTTAACACTATAACCAGGGTAGCGGCAGTTTGCGCCTTGATTTATATCCTTTATGACGTCCTGCACCTATCTATCGGTTATCTGGCGACCGTATTGCTGGTCATCACGCAGCTGGCGCCTAAGATCAGCGAGATAAACATCCTTTTTCAGGGATTTTCCGAAAATATACCAGGCCTGCGCAATATTTATCAGCTTTCGCTCAGGGCAGACAAGCCGTATATCAAAAACGGCACTGTAAAATTGAACGAGTTCGGGTCTTCTATCGAATTCAGGGATGTTTCGTTCGAGTATGTCAGCGGCAAGCCTGTGTTAAGAAGGATTAACCTTAAGGTTGAGAAGGGACGCATCGTTTCAATCATCGGGTCTTCGGGTTCCGGTAAATCAACGTTGATCTCACTGATACCCCGGTTCTACGATACCAGCAGCGGAGAAATTTTGATAGATGGCCGGGATCTTAAGGAATTGGACATGCATGACTGGAGAAATAAGTTAGGGTTTATCAGCCAGGAGACGTTCATTTACAATGATACTATAAAGAAAAATCTGCTTGTCTCAAGGAATGACGCAAGCGATGCAGATATTTGTGAGGCGTTAAGACTGGCGCATCTGGACGATTTTATCGATTCGCTTCCTGCTGGCATCGAAACCGTAGTCGGGGACAGGGGAATGAAGCTGTCCGGCGGACAGAAACAAAGGATAGCCATTGCCAGGGTGTTCCTGAGAGACCCGCAGGTGTTGATACTGGATGAGGCCACAAGTTCTCTCGACAGTATTTCAGAGAATCTTATTCAAGCGTCCATCAATGAACTGAGCAGGAGCAGGACGGTGATCGTGGTAGCCCACAGGCTTAGCACGATAAAGAGATCCGACAAGATCCTCGTGCTTGAAGACGGGGCGATAGTCGAAGAAGGCCTGCCGGAAGAGCTGATCAAACGAAACGGCCATTACTATAAGTATCTTTCGGCATCGCAACATTAATCGGAGGCAGTTGATATGATCGCGGCGTTATTGCTGGGCAGGGAGGGAAGCATCGGATTTCCTGGGAAAAACACTTATCCGGTGATGGGGAGAAAATTGATGGAATACCCTTTGCTTGCGGCCAGAGGCGCAAAGAGCGTGGATGAAATTTATGTATCTACCGATTCAGAAACGATAAAGGAGATCGCCAGGAGACACGGGGCGGTGATCATAGACAGGCCGGCGTACCTGTGCACAAAAGAGGCGCTCGGAGAAGATGCCTATGTGCACGGTTACAGGTATATCAAAAAAGAATTAAAACAAGATATCGAGCTGATCGTTCTATTGTTTTGTAACAGCGCTACGGTGACGGGCGCGCTTATTGATGAAGGGATTTCCGTGCTGCGTAAAGACAGCGAGCTTGATTCAGCGGTGAGCGTGTCTAAGTATAACATGTGGAGTCCTCTTAGGGCCCGTAAAATAGACGGACAGGGGTTATTACAGCCGTTTGTCCCTTTTGAGGTATTTGGAGACCCGGGGACGCTGAATTGTGACAGGGATTCCCAGGGAGACGTATGGTTTGCTGATATGGGCGTATCAGTCGTCAGGCCCAGGTGCCTGGAAGATCTGTCCAGGGGAATGCTCCCACAAAAATGGATGGGCCGCAAGATATATCCTTTAAAACAGTGGGGCGGATGCGATATTGATTACGAATGGCAGGTCCCCCAGGTTGAATACTGGATAAGAAAGAACTTGAAACTTTAAGAAGAAAATGAAGAAGAATATAATTGTCACGGGCGGAGCCGGTTTTATTGGTTCGCATATAGCCTCAAGGTTGATCAATTCGGGTTATGATGTCACGATCCTGGATAACCTGTCTACCGGGACTTTGAAGAACGTCCCTGAAGGCGCCAGTTTTATAAAAATGGATCTGAGCCTGGAAAAGAGCCTGTTGAAGCTCAAAAGGATCAAGGGTGAGGCGCTGTTACATCTGGCTGGACAGTCTTCCGGAGAGGCATCCTTCAGGGATCCGTTGTATGATTTTAAGAGCCACGTCCTAAGCACGTTCTGGCTGCTTAAATGGTGCAAAGATAACGGCGTGAAAAGATTTATGTATGCCAGCTCTATGAGCACATACGGCGACCCGCTGTATCAACCGGTTGACGAAGCGCATCCTCAGAACCCCAAGACTTTTTATGGCTCGGCTAAGTCCTCTGCCGAGGCCTATATTAAACTGTATCACTCGCTCGGTTTAAATACAACGATATTTCGGCTGTTTTCAGTCTATGGACCGGGGCAGAATTTAAGCAATAAGATGCAGGGGATGGTGAGCATCTATCTTTCATATTTACTAGAAAATAAGCCTATTCTGGTAAAAGGGCCTTTGCAGAGGTTCAGGGACTTGGTTTTTGTTGACGATGTAGTGGATATCTGGCTGGCATCCTTGGACAATCCCGTAACTTACGGCAAGGTTTATAACGTTGCCAGCGGGAAAAAGACAACGGTAACGCGATTGCTGCGGCTGCTTAAGTTTTATTATGGAGATCCGGATCATAAGGTGCAGCTAAGAAAAGGGACGCCGGGGGATCAGTTCGGCGTAGTTGCCGATATCAGCAGGATCTCAAAAGACCTGAAATGGTCACCGCAGCACAGCCTTCGCTCAGGGCTTAAGAGTATGGTCGATATTGAAAAGAGGAGGATGGGAAATTGTCTGATAAGATAAGTTGCCCGCTTTGCGCAGGCGCCTCTTTAAGTCTGATCACGAATAAACTCCGGTTCAACCGCAGCGCTGACGTTTATAGATGCCTTTCCTGTGGGCTTACTTTTCTTGATCAGGAGTCCTTTAAATTCCCGGCAGGATTTTATGAGAAGGAATATCACCAGACTTACCTTACCCACGTGGAGCCTGCGGCGCTGGACCCTAATGCATATTTTGAGAAAATGAGAAGATCAACGAAGGTCTGGGCTGATAAATTTAGCACGCTCCTTACCGGTAATGAAACAGTCCTGGACATCGGGTGTTCTACGGGCCACTTTATGGACCTGATTAAAGCCAAGGCGGGCAAGATTTACGGAAGCGAATTGAGTGCGAAAGAAGTTGAATTCTGCCGGGATAAGCTGAATTTCGATGTTTCAAGCGAACCGCTGGAAAAAAGGTTCGCTCCGGGGACGTTCGATTACATCACTCTGATATATGTGCTTGAGCATATCGCCGAGCCGCAAGGTTTTTTAAAGAAAATAAAAGGCTTCCTTAAGCCTAAAGGAAAGCTGGTCATACTTGTGCCGAACATCCAGGACGCGCTGATGAGCTTTTATGATATACCGGAATTCAGTGCCTTTTATTACTGTATAGAACATCTATTTTATTACAGCCAGGATACGATCAAGCTGCTTTTTGACAAGGCAGGTTTGTCCGGCGCAGTAGAGGTCCTGCAAGAGTATCCGATCACCAATCATCTTAACTGGGCTTATCGCAGGGCGCCCAGCGATACCTTGGCTTCCAGGAAGGGCTTGCCCGATGTTTCTTTAAAAGAAAATACCGATCACGCAGGCTGGGAGGTCTTTTGGGAAGAATTCAATGCAAGATACCGTGAATTTTTAAGAAGGAACGGCTGCGGCGACAGGCTTTGGTGCGTCGTAGGGTAAAAAAGGAAATGAAAGAAAAGGTCAGGATTTTATTGTCCGGAGTAGGAAACCGCGCGCTCCCGAAAGACCCCGCTAAGTCAAACTGGATGGGGTGGGTGGAGCAGATTTTGCGATCAGGTGATTTTACGCTCGCTGCCGCGCATGACTTGCAGGATACGACGCTTAACCGTCTCCTCGAAAAGGGTATTTTAGGAGAAGGAGAGGTTTTTTGCGATTTCGATAAGATGTTGAGCGAGGTTGAGGCCGGGGCTATTCTTATTTGTTCTCCCGCGGAATCCCATGCCAGCGCTATCAGGAAGGCCCTGGGGAAGAATCTGCATGTGCTTGTCGAGAAACCCTTTGTCAATGACCTGGAAGACGGAAAGAGGTTGATAAAAGAAATCGAACAAAAGAACCTGGTAGTCTCCGTGGTGCAGAACTGGCGGTATAAAGACGTTGGCAGGCTCCTTAAGCAACACATCCGGGAAGGCCTGATCGGCGAGGTAAACCACGTGTTTTTCCGGTATATCAGGAATAGAGAAAATCCCAATTACCCAAAATATATATTTAAAGAAGAATACCCGCTGCTTTATGCTATGGGGATACACCATCTGGACCTGATGAGGTATGTTTTAGGAGACGAATTTGAATCGGTGCATGCTACTTCTTTTAAACCCCGCGGCAGCCTGTATGATTCCGATACAGGGATGAACATTTTTTTAAAGACAAAAAAAGGCGTTCCCGTGGTTTATTCCGGGACCTTTTCTTCAAAAAATAACTTTCTTCCGCAGGAATCGCTTTTGGTCGAAGGGAACAAAGGGTCACTTTTCAATGAAAGCGAATGGTCGGAACCGCCGCTTTGGTTACTACCGGAAGGTAAAAAGGAACGGATTGACTTAAGCCGGGATGTCCGGCAGGCAGGCGTGGTTCAACAATATGATCATTCTGACGCCAGGATCCTGAAAAATTTTTACCTTTCTATGCTCGGAGAGGAAAAGCCGTTATGCGAAGCCAGTGATGCCTTAAGGTCGATAGCGTTACTTGAGGCCTGTAGGATATCCTGCGAAGCCGGCAGGACCATTACGATAAAAGAGGTTTTGTCTATAAAATGATAAACGCAAAGCCCCAGGCAAAAAAAATCGTCAGGACGCGTCGGGAGAAAATTTCAAGGAAGGGAATGCTCAGGCTCGATATGAATGAAGGCGTAAACGGCCTTCAGGTTGATTTCTTAAAACACATCATTAGCAAAATGGGTCATGAGCCAATAGCGATGTACCCGGAATATTCCGGATTGATAGAGAAGATCGCGCGGCATAACGGTTTGAAGCCGGAAAACATCTGTATAACAAACGGTTCTGATGCCGCGATAAAATACATTTTCGACGCCTATGTTGGGAAAGAGGATAAAGTCCTGTTGACAGAACCGACTTTCGCCATGTATCCGGTTTATTGCCTGATGTCGCAGGCGAGTCCCGTGACAATCAATTATACCGGGCAGCTGGAATTTCCCTTCCGGGATTTTTTAAAAGAGATAAAACCTGGCGCGAAACTGGCTGTCGTTGTTAATCCTAATAATCCCACTGGCAGCGTGGTGAGCAGAGAGAAACTGCGTGAGATCATTAAGAAGGCGCGCGCATCTAACTGCCTGGTTTTGATCGACGAGGCATATTTTTACTATTATCCCGGCACCCTGATAAAAGATGTGCTTAGGTTCCGCAACCTGATAATCTTAAGGACATTTTCCAAACTGTTGGGCATTGCCGGGCTGCGGGTGGGATACGCCGCGGCCCACCCTGAAATCATCGAAAATATCAACAAGTTCAGGCCTACCTATGATGTTAACGGGATAGGGGTCCTGGCGGCGGAAAGGATCCTCAGCGATAGGCGCATGATAGGCAGGATGGTCAAGGAAGCGCTCAGCGGTAAAGCGTATTTACTTAGAAAACTTGAAAGCGAAGGGATCGACTGCAGGCCGGGGCATGCCAACTTCATCCTGATCAAATGCCCGGGAAAAGTTATGACGCTTATGCGCGGGCTTTTGAAAAGGAACATATTGGTGGCAGGCGGTTTCAAACATGATTTCCTCAGGGATTATATCAGGGTGACTGTCGGCCGAAAGGAAGCCATGGAATTATTTTTTAATAATTTCATCGAGCTCTATGCGCGTGTTTCATAAAAAGAAGGAAAAACCATGAAAAAAGAGGATAAAAAACACGGCCTAAAAAAAGTTTTCATAATCGGCGTAAACGGGTTTATCGGCTCCCATCTTGCCGAAGAGCTTCTCCGGCGCAAGTCCTATGAGGTCACAGGCCTGGATCTCTTCGATAACCGGATAAGCCATGTCCTGGAAGATAGCAACCTCCGTTTTAAGAAAGGGGATATGTATGATAACTGGGACTGGATTGAGGAGAATATAAAAAACAGCGATGTTGTGGTTCCGCTCGTTGCGATCGCCCAGCCGAAATTCTATATCCAGGAGCCGCTAAGGGTCTTTGAACTTGATTTTGAGGCAAACCTGAAGATCATCCGGATGGTGGTAAAACACGGTAAATACCTGGTTTTCCCCTCGACCTCAGAGGTTTATGGAAAAGTTGTTGAAGAGTATTTCAATGAAGACAATACTAACCTGGTGGTCGGACCGATCAATCAGCAGCGCTGGATCTATAGCGCTATAAAGCAGATGCTCGACAGGATCATTTATGCCTATGGAGTAAAAGAGGGTTTGAAATACTGCTGTTTCAGGCCTTTTAACTGGGTCGGGCCGCGCCTGGACTCGATCAAGGATTCGCTCAACGGCTCCAGCCGAGTCGTGACCTCGTTTTTCGCCAATCTCCTTTTTGAAAAACCCATCGAGATAGTCGGCGACGGGAAGCAGTGCCGCTGCTTTACCGACGTATCTGACGGGGTCGAATGCCTCATCCTTATCATTGACAATAAAGAAAAATGCAACGGCCATATTTTTAACATCGGCAACCCTGATAATTTCCTGACGATATACGAGTTGGCGCTTAAATGCATAGAGGTGTTTAAATCGCACCCTCGGATCCCTTCGATGCTTAAGGATAAAGCTACTTATAAATTCGTTTCTTCCGAGGATTACTATGGTAAGGGGTACGACGACGTGATCCACAGGAGGCCTTCCATCGAGAAGGCGCTGTCTATTCTGGGTTGGGAGCCGCAGATCGACATATCCACTTCGCTTAAGAACAGCGCGGATTACCTTTTTCAGCAATGGAAAACATAATAGAAATAGATCTAAAAAAGGGAAGGTCGTTCATCGGGCAGTATATTGAATTGCGCAACGCCTGCGCCGGAAAACTTCTGTCTTCTCCGGTAGAAGCGAAAGGCACCATGGAATGGCTGGCTAAGACTGACGTAGAGATCAGAGGGTTGGTATCAGCAGGGGTCTTATTGGGCGTGGTCCTGTTGTATACCGAAAAGGGCAATGAAATAACCTTTTTTGTCCGTTATCCGAACAACGGATACGGGTGCAAGTTATTGGACATCATTGAAAAGCGGGCAAAAGAAAGAGGCATAAAGAATATCTGGGCGTGGGTATTAGCGGATAATTCAATTGCCCGCCATGTCTTTGAAAAATCTGGTTTCCTGGAGTCAGGGGCAAGCAAGAGGGATTTTAATGGGCATACCATGCCCGGAGTGATTTATAAAAAGGACATTTAGATGGCTGCCGGATATTTGCATAAAATGAGGCCGGGTGCGCAGGATTTCCCGCTCATGGTCCATATTGAATTGACTTATGTGTGTAATTCGCTCTGCCCGCATTGCCCTTATACCGCAGTAAACAGCGATATCAGGCGACGCAACTGGGAAAAAGGGAATCGGCATATTGACGTGAAGCTGTTTTGCAAAGTAGCCGATGAAGTTGGCAGGCATAAAAGGTTCCTGCGTGTCACTGCCGGAGGAGAACCGATGATGCATCCGGACTGCGTAGAGTTGCTGATATACGCAAAAAACGCCGGGTGCTCCATTGGGTTGATTACAAACGGTTCGCTTATCAGCCCGGTGGTATCCGAGGCGCTTCTTGACTCGGGGATAGACGTCATCGAGTTCAGCGTTGACGCGGGGGACAAAAAAACATATGAGAGAGTAAGGCCCGGCCTGGATTGGGACCAGCTCATGCGCAATATTGATTTCATTAACAAGAAAAGGGATAAAGAGCGGCTCAAGACCAGGGTCATAGTAAGTGTAATAAGCCAAAAGGCTGTTTCCGGCAAGATTAAACAAATAGAGGACTTCTGGAAGAAAAAGGTGGATTACGTGATCGTCAGGAAGTTCCTTTCCTGGGGTATAGTAAACCGCGGCAAATCTTTGGATAATACCCCCTTTCTCAACGCGCAAACTCCATGTCCTTATCCGTTCGAGCGCTGCGCAATAAACCAGGAAGGGAAAGTTATTTTGTGCGGTTACGATATCAAAGGCCAAAATCCCATGGGCAGCGTTAAATCTTCCAGTATAGAAAAGATATGGAATGGTCCAGGTTACAAACGGTTGCGGGAGGCGATGTGGGTGAAGGAATATAATAAAATCTCTTTTTGCCGCGACTGTCAGGATAGGATTTACCGTTCATGGGACCATAATTATTTGAAGACCCTGAAAAATTCGCAGGATATCCGTAACGCCGCCTTAGTGCGCAAAGAAAGGTCAGCATGAAGAGGCCGGACTTTAGGCTCATCGAAGGTACGCTGAAGGAATTAGATTTCCCGAAGCTTGCGATAATCGAGGTAATATCCGTCTGTAACTTGCGTTGTATAATGTGCCCGCAAAAAAATATGGATAAGAAGCCGGGAAAGATGAAATTTTACCTATGGAAAAAGATCATTGATGAAATAGCAGAGCGCAGCCCCTGGACTGAGGTATGGCCGGCTATCATGGGGGAACCGTTATTGATGGGTGACGACCTTTTAAAAATGATCGGTTACGCCACAGGCAGGGGTATCAGGAAGATAATGCTTAACACCAACGCCGCATTGCTGGATAGGCGTATGAGCCGCAGGATTGCCGAGGTTGGCGTCAAACAGGTTATTTTCGGTCTCGACGCGGCCACGGAAAAGACTTACCGCAGGATCAGGGTAGGAGGAGATTTTAACAGGGTTACCTCCAACATAATGTATCTGGCGGGCTTATTAAGAAAAAAAGGCCTGCGCGCGCCTACATTGATCGCCCAGTTCATAGAGATGGATGAAAACACAAAAGAAAGAGTGCTTTTTAAGGAGATGTGGCTGGAGAGGGGTGTTGCCGTCAAGATCCGGCCGAAACTTGGGTGGGGGTACGGTGTCGCCGCCAGGAACCTTGATTTCAGCCAGCGCAAAAGGATACCCTGTCCCTGGCTTATGAGGACAATGAGCGTTCATTATAACGGCAGGGTTGCCCAGTGCGACGCGGATTATGAGGGGCATTTTTACGCCGGCGATCTGAATTATCAGACTATAGACGAAGTGTGGAATGGGGAATTAAAGCGCAGAAGAAAATTGCACTGGGAAAGACGCTTTCCTTCACTGCCATGCGGTAAATGCAATGACTGGAAGGCAGGGCTTTCGGAATTTTATTTCCCGGATGAGCCGGAGAAAGTAATTTACAAGACCCAGCTTGAGGGCGTTGACAGGGGGGAGAAATGAAGAAGAGGATTGAATTTTTCAGGCACAATATCTGCGAAAAAGATATCGATTCGTTGAAAAAAGTCCTTAATTCTACATTTCTCACTACGGGCCCGAAAGTAGCCGAGTTTGAACAGAGGTTCGCTTCCTATATGAAAAGCCCGCAGGCCGTGGGCTTGACCAGCTGCACCGGGGCATTGCATTTGTCGCTTTTGCACTGCGGAGTAGGCAAGGGGGACGAGGTAATTACTACGCCCATGACTTTCGTCGCCACAGCCACGGCAATACTGGAATCGGGTGCAAAGCCGGTATTTACCGATGTTTCTCTCTCTAGCGGATTACTCACCCCCGATGCGGTAGAAAGATCTATCACAAAAAAGACTAAAGCGATTTTGCCGGTTCATCTCTACGGAAGGATGGTTGATATGCGCGGCATGCACAAGGTGGCCGCAAAACGCAATCTGGCTATCATTGAGGATGCCGCTCACTGCATAGAAGGTATGCGCGGCGGCGTGCGGCCCGGGCAATTGAGCGCCGCGGCTTGTTTTTCTTTCTATCCTACAAAAAGTTTGACCTGCGGAGAAGGCGGGGCCCTGATTTGTTCTTCTTTAGACGCCGGCTGGTATAGGTCTGCCAGGCATCACGGGATCACAAAGGACGCTGCCTCCAGGTACACTAAAAAATATAAGCATTGGGATATGAGGATGATGGGATGGAAATACAATATGAGCGACGTGCAGGCCGCGCTTTTGGTCAATCAGGTCAACCGTCTTGATGAGTTCCGCAAGAAACGGCAGGGACTGGAGATGCTTTACCGTAGACTGTTAGGAGATATAGAAGGGCTTGATTTCATGGAGCTTCCGGGACCGGATGAGGTGAGCGGGCACCACCTTTTTACGGTGCTTGTGCCTAAAAGGATCAAGCGCGACCTGGTAATTGAAAAGATGCAGGAAAACGGAGTTGGCGTAGCAGTTAATTATACCCCGGTGCATTCATTGACGTATTTCAGGAGGATATTCGGGTATAAACCGCAGGATTTTCCCGCAGCCTTTGAGATCGGCAACAGGACAGTATCTTTACCTCTGTATCCGAAACTCAAGGAAGGGCAAGTACACAAGGTTTGTTATTACTTAAAAAAGATTTTGACCCAGGCGGCGAAGAAATAAGAGGCGGGTATGAATGTATTGTTTATACAATTTAGCGGGCTCCAGGAATCAATAGGCATAGCCTCTTTGGCTGCCAGCCTGCAAAACGCCGGGCATAAATCCGACATAATACTTATGTCGCACTGCAAGGACCTGAAAGAAGAGATCGAACGTTTCCGTCCCGGACTCATCGGTTTTTCTGCGCTTACCGGCGCTCATAATGAAGTATTGGAATTATCCGCGTTCGTCAGAAAAGAAACCGGTATCCCGACTATTTTAGGCGGTCCGCACGCCACCTATTACTCCGAGGAGATCATCAAGACAGACAGCGTAGACTACATATGCAGGGGTGAAGGGGAGGAAGCGCTCGTTGAATTGACGAACAGGCTTTCCCGCGGCCTGGATACAGGCGGTATACCCAATATCTGGTCGCACAAGAACGGAGGGTGGCGAAAGAATGACCTGGGTATGTTAGTGGAAGATTTGGATACAAGGCCCATTCCCATGAGGGAGATTTATTACAAATACGGTTTTTTAAGGGACATGCCCTTGAAAAGGTTCATAACCGGGATCGGATGCCCCTATCCGTGCACCTTCTGCCACAGCCCTCTGCTAAAAAGGGAATATGAGGGTAAGGGCAGGTTTGTCCGCCGGAAATCCGTCCAGAGGGTGATAGAGGAAATATTGGCCGTGAAGAAGGTATCTGCGATCAGGACCATACATTTTTCCGACGATACCTTCACCTTGGATAAGGGCTGGCTGGCTGAATTCTCCAGGCGCTACCCGGCAGAAGTAAAGATACCCTTTACCTGCAACGCAAGGCTCGATTCCAGGATGGAGGATATTGACCTGTTGGCGAGCGCCGGCTGCCGCGGCGTGCAGCTGGGTTTTGAGTCCGGCAGCGAGAGGGTCAGAAAACAATATCTACGCAAGTTCTGGAGCAATGATTATGCCGGGAAAGTCGTGGAGAGATTCAGGAGCCGCGGCATAAGGACCCTGGCCACCAATATGATCGCCCTGCCGGGAGAAACTTTACATGATTCTTTCCTGACGGTTGAATGGAACAGCCGTTTAAATTTTAACTTTGCCAGATGCAATGTATATATGCCTTTTCCCAGGCTCGACCTTACTTTGATCGCGAAGGCAGAGGGGCTTCTGGACAGGGATTATTCGCTCAGCGACTATAAGCCGGACGCGCTGAACCCGGTGTTTAATAAACAGCATTCAAGGGAACTCATTAATCTTGCGAATATCTTTTACCTAGCCGTCAAGCTGCCTTTTTTGAGGAAATTCATGCTGAGCAAGGCGATAAAAATCCGCCCAAACGCTTTTTTTGATTTTATCGGAAGCCTGAACCTGCTGCAGGAATACTTCTTTTTCGGTTTAAGGCCGTTCTCGTCATGGAGGTATTTTAAGAACACGCTGGGCAGTTTCAGGGGTTTTAAATACGGAAGCTGGCCGGCGACACGGATCTTGGACTCAAGGCAAAAAAAGGGGCAAAAGGAGGCTGAAGTTGGGCAAGGCTAAAGTATTGGTCATCGGGGGCGGGCCATGCGGTTGTTCTGCTGCCTGGGAGATCGCCAGGAACGGTTACGGCGTCACCCTGGTTGAAGAAAAGGAGAAGCTGGGAGGATTGGCCTCTAACCAAATATTCAACGGAAACGTTTATGAATACGGCACGCACGTTTTTCATACCGACCAGGAAGAACTTCTGGCAAGTGTCAGCCGGCTTATGGGTGATGAATTGCTGATTTTCGAAAGAGGAAGCAAGATACATATAAATTTCATGGGCAATTACTATACTTACCCCTTGCAGGGCCTGGACTTGATTAAAAAATTACCTACCGGCATGGCTGGTGCCGCGGTCTTAAGTTTTTTAAAATCCTTCATAAAATACGAGGTTTTCTTTAAGCTGCCTCCCAGGAATACCGAGGAATACCTGGTGCAGAAATTCGGGAACAAGCTTTACGAGGTCTTCTTCAGGGATTATTCCCATAAGGTCTGGGGAGTGCCATGTTCGGAACTTGACCCGTCGTTCGGCGCCCAGCGCATACCGCGCTCGGATATATTCAGCATATTAAAAAACGCCTTAAACAGGCTTGGCCTGTCAAAGCTTCTGGATTCTCACCCTTTAAGCGAGCAGGTTATCGGGCATATCTATTACGCCGAGAACGGGATCGCAAGGATCTTCGAAAAAATGTCCGAAGATGTCAAACTGCGAGAAGGAGAGGTCTTGACCGGCAGCAGCCTGAAAAAAATAATCGTTGAGGCAGGCAAAGTCAAGGCTGCTGTCATTGAAAGACAAGGCAAAGAAATTGAGATCAGCGCGGATTATTATGTTTCTACGATCCCTCTTCCAGTAGTAATAGGTTCGGTCAATGGCGGGTTGCCGTCTCAAGTCTCCAAAGCGGCGGAAAAATTATGTTACAGGTCGATCTCGCTCATCGGCTTGTTGGTCTCAAGGCCCCAGATAAGACCGGCCTATTTCACTTACTATCCCAAGCTGACCTTTAACAGATTATCAGAGCCAACTAATCACGGCCTGAAAGTGAAGCAGCCCGGCCACACGCTGCTGATCGCAGAGACTGTTTGCGGTTATCGGGACCAGGCCTGGAAAGGTGATAAGGATTTTTGCGAGAAGGTAATAAAAGAGATCGTTAGTGAAGGGCTCTTTGAAAAGAAAGACCTGATCGAATGGCATCATTATTCATGGAGGTATTCTTACCCGGTATATACTGTCAATTACAGAAAAAATGTTTCTCTGATCCACGATTATCTTAAAACACTGAAGAACGTGCATTCAACCGGCAGGAACGGAGACTTTAACTACGTGAATATGCACGTAGCGATGCAGATGGGCCTGGCGAGCCTTGACCAGCTGCGCGGTTACCTGAACGAACCAGGAGGAAGGCACGTCGTTAAGAAGGCTGCCGGAGAGTTATGGTAGAGCAGGAAGCTATCAAAAAAGTCATATCGATACTTCAGTCAGGATACCTGCCTTACGCCGGGTTTTTTGAGCTTATGTCCAGGTGCGACACCTTTGTATTATACGACGACGTTCAGTTTGATAAGAACTCATGGCGCAACCGCAACCGTATCAGGGTACCGCAGGGAGACATATGGCTTACCGTGCCTGTCGTCAGCAAGGGCCATTTCGGGCAGACGCTTAAAGAGGTAAGGATAGCGCCCGGCAATTGGCAAAAAAAACACCTCTCTTCCATCAGGCATTACTATGCCAAATCCGGTTGTTTTGATGAATACATCGGGTTCTTTGAAAGGATTTACGCACAAAAGTGGGAGTGGTTACTGGATTTGAACTTTGAGATCATAGAATATTTCAGGAAAATACTGGGGGTAAACTCGGAACTTATATTATCTTCCGGCCTTAAATCGGCAGGCAATAAAACAGAAAGAATAATTTCTATTTGCAGGGAGCTGGGAGCAGATGCCTATATTTCTACCAACGGGGCAAAAGATTATCTGGATGAGGGGCTTTTCCCGGAAAATAACATTGCTTTGGCTTACCAGGACTATCCGGGCGCCAAATATCGGCAGGTCTATCCCGGCTTTGTAGATAACCTTTCAGTGATAGACCTGGTTTTTAATTGCGGTAAAGAGTCCAGGGACATAATGCTTTCTTTCAGCAGTTGTAAGTTTAACAGGGAAGGCAAATACAGGGGGATCGGCAGATGAACATAACAAGAAAAGAATTGTTCATCAGCGCATTAGTTCTTTTTGCCGTTATCCTTATCAATTTCAGCGGGATCTTTCATGGTAACTTCCCGATGAATGATGAAGACGGCAACTGGGGCTTTGTTTTTAAATTTTACAGCGCAAAAATGATCATCGCAGGAGAATTCCCTCTGTGGAATAACCTTTTTTTTACCGGCATACCTTTCTTTGACCAGGAGATAACATCAAATCCCGCCAATTTTAACGGCATTTTGACTGCTGGATTAATGAAGGCCCTGGGTGACCCATACCTGTCCTATTCTTTACTCATTATGCTTGAAATCTTTCTGATGGGATGGTCAACTTATTTTATGGCCAGAAAGGTCTTTAAGCTTTCCAGCCTGGCGGCGTATTTTCCGGCCGTAATATATATGCTGAACATGGGGCAGATGGAGAGGGTGGCCTGGATGCCCGGCGGTTTTATGGTTTCGCCGTTACTGATCTTATTTGCCGACCGCATAAGCGAAGGCAGGATAGCGTATAACTCGGTTATAAGCGGGGTCCTGATCGCGCTGGGATTTTTCTTCGGAAGCTCAATGGCTACCGGATGGTCAATAGCCGTATTTTGTGTTTTTGTTGCCGGATTTATCATTATTAAAGAAGGGATGAAAGCAGATTCGCTGAAAAATATTCTCTTCGCTGTAGCAGTCGCTTTAACTACGTTTTTCGCGCTGGCCGCGGTCGTGCTTATACCTTTCTCCGGCAGTATGAGCTATCAATATAATCTAGCGGACAGGTTCCAGGATATCAACCGCAGCCGGATAATTGACTTTTCCTGGGCCAAGTTTTCGGTGCTGGACGCGTTATTCTCAAACGTATTCGGGTTCCATAGCGAAGTAAGCATGCCTACGCACAATTTTTCATTATTAACGAAAGATATGGCGAAATCCACCCTGGTCATGCCTTTTTTCACCGGTTTTTGGAATTACTGGTCGCTGTTATTTTATCCGTTGCTCTTATTTTTCGTTTTTAACCGAAAGATGTTTTCGCGCAAAGAGATGCTGCTGCCGTTATTGATAATCCTGTATTTTCTGCACAATATCATCCTGTCATTTAACCATTTTTCATACATCGAACTCCTGTTTACTAAAGGGCATAACCTGTTTTCCAAGATGCAATTCAGCATGCAGCTTGTGGGAGGGTTATTCGTCGGCAGTGTATTGGACAAATTAATTCAGTCAAAGGCGGCGCCCGAAATCAGGAAAATAAATATCGTCAGGCTCTCGGTTTATCCTTTTATTTTCGTTTACTTTTGCCTTTTCGCGGTTTTTGCCGTGTTTTTGGCCTTATACTCGAATCTGGGGCCAAGGTTGGCCGAAATTTGCGCCGGGGCCGTAACCGGGATAGCGGGGAAACTCAGCGTTTTTGAAAGCCTGAGGAAAAATTACGGAGGTTCCATCGCCGCGGTTATTTCAAATATACTCCGTCAGCTGTTAAGGCATTTCTTCGATTCAGCCTCTACGCTGCCTTATATGATCATACTGCTGTCCAGATTGACTTATTTATGCGCTTTTCTGGCCTTGATCTCGGCTTTCGTGAAAGGCATCAAGGCCAGGGGCCTTATTTTCCTTTCAGTTATCATATTGATGCTGACTGTCTTTGAAAGAATAAGTATCCTGGAGCTCTACTGTGCCTTTAATAAAGACGCGCCCAAGAATTTCTCTCAGGATTTCAGGGAGGTCAGGTATTTAAAGAAAAACCTGAATGGCTTTGAGCGTGTGGCTTTGATCTCGCACGACCCGGCCAGGATTAATTCATTTATAGGCGAAAAGCTGGGCCAGGGTGTAACGGCCGCAGGCCCGATTCGCGCATGGCTTGACAGGGAAAAATATTATCAGATATGGCAGGATTTTCCCGAAAGCAGGAGGAACGGGACCCCGCTTTATTCCGTACTTAACCTGCCGCTTGAGATAAATACATTGAACAGCCTGTTTGCTGCCGTGCCCGCAGATATCTGGGACGTATATAAAACCATAAACCTGCAATCGGAATATTTCAACAAACTGATAGAAGACGGGAAGCGGCTGGCAGTTGAGACCAATTTCGACATCTACAGCGCCGAATCCCCCTTGATCGATCTGATCGGAGTCAAGTACGTACTTTCTTCCTTGCCGCTGGAATCCAAAAAATTAAAATTCATTTTCAAAGGGTCAAGGTATTATTTATACGAGAACAAGAAAGTTTTCCCGCGCGTATGGGTATCGGATAAGGTGATCATTGAGCAGGACAGGGGCAAGGCGCTCCAATTATTAGCGTCAAAAGGCAGGGACTTTGAAAAAGCGATAGTCTCCGACCGGGACCTGTTGTCCGGCAACTCCGATAATGCGCGCCTGGATTTTCAGGCGACTATCTTTCAGTACCGGCCCGATTATGTGGCGATCAATGCGGACGTGAATAAAAAATCAATTTTAGTGCTTTCCGACACTTATTTTGACGGCTGGGAAGCTACGGTCAACGGCAGAAAAACGGATATCGAGCGCGTAGATTTCTTTTTGCGCGGCGTCAGGCTCGATAAGGGCAATAACCAAGTGGTTTTTAAATACAGGCCCGGGTTATTCTTTGGCTCGCTGGTGTTTTCCCTGTCGGCGCTTATTTCGATTACGATATTCATTTTATACCAGAGGAAAAAATGGCAAAGATCCTGATCGCAACGAGTTCATTCAACCGGCGCGACCCGGTATTCCTTAAATACGCCGTCCGGGAAAATGAATTCATATTTAATCCTTACGGAAGAAAGCTGAAGAAGGAGGAATTGTTATCGTTGGCCGCAGATGTCCGGGGCATTATCGCCGGTACTGAAGAGATAAGCAGGGATGTTTTAAAAAAACTCCCCCATCTGCGGGTTATTTCCCGCTGCGGTGTGGGCATGGATAATGTGGATTTAAAGGCATGCGATGATCTGGGGATCAGGGTTTATAATACGCCTTCTGCTCCGACGATCGCGGTAGCAGAATTGACGGTCGGGTTGATGCTTGATCTATTGCGCATGATAAGCCGTTCGGACCGCGGCATAAGAGAAGAGAAGTGGCATAAATTCATGGGCAGCTTGTTGACCGGGAAAAAAATCGGGATTATAGGGTTCGGGAGGATAGGCAAGGATGTCGCAAGGTTGCTTTTTCCTTTTAAGTGCGGGATATACTACTATGACCCGTTGGTGCGCCGGATAAAAACAGAAGCAAAAAGACTGCCTTTCAATAGATTGCTTAAAGAAGCAGATATTGTGACTATTCACGCCGATGTCAGAAAAAGCATAATCGGGGGAAAAGAGCTGGACCTGATGAAAAAAAGCGCCTGTATCATAAATACCTCGCGTGGAAAGGCTATCGATGAAAAGGCGCTGTTTAGGGCCTTAAAAAAGGGCCGCCTGGCCGGGGCTGCGCTGGACGTCTATTCGATCGAACCTTACTGCGGAGCGCTCCGGGGATTGGATAATACCGTGCTAACTGCTCATATTGGTTCATATGCGCAGGAAAGCAGGGCCGACATGGAAAGGGAGTCCCTGAATAATCTGTTTAAGGGGCTTAAAGGAAGATGAGGAGATGGAATAAGTACTGGCTTGACCCGGCTGGAAAGGGCGTAAAGTACGCCAGGCAGGATTCTTCGTTCGAAGAGCATTCAAAGGGCATGGGGTATTATAATGCGGATGATGCGTATTCTAACAGACAGGAATTCTTTAAAAAATATTTTTTCGGTTACCAAAATTCCCGGCTGGAATATTACGACAAATTCTTGCGTAAACACCTCGATAGATCGTGGGACATATTATCTGTCGGCAGCGGCAGGTGCGCCAATGAACTATTCCTGGGAGAGGACGGGTTTAAAATTACCTGTTCCGATCTGGAGCTCATCCAGGCTTTTGAACGGACCAAAAATATTTTTCCCGAACTTGATTTCATAAAGCTTGATATACTCGCTTCCTGCGCGCCTAAACAGTTCGATTGCCTGGTGAGTTTAAGCCTTATATATCTTTTTGACGGCAGGGAATTGGACACTTTCTTCAGGAATTCACGCAAGAGCCTCAAAAAAGGCGGTTTTCTGCTTCTTGATTCTGCCGGCTCTCCGGATAATCTGCTGTCTTTTTTGATAAACGATATTTTTCTGAAAGCCGAAGCGAATTTTTTGCGGTTGATGAAGTTTATCTCTACGGGCAGTCAGCCCGGGCTCCTGGTTAAGAGGCACGGCTGGAGGAGAACGGATAACGAAATCATCGCTGCCGCAAAAAGGAACGGTTTCGAAATTATAGAAAGGGAATATTATTCTTTTTTTAACGAGTTCAGGCGCAGCGCTATATACGCCAGGGCTGTGCCTTGTGGTTCCGCGATGGAGCTGGTATTTGAGCCCTTGGGGCGCCGTATTCCTTATGTAAGGATGTTTAAATTCAGGAAAAAGGGGGAATAACAATGAAGGCAATTGTGTTTGGAGGATCGGGTTTTTTAGGAAGCCATGTAGCTGATGCCCTTACGGAGAGCGGGCATACGGTAACGGTTTACGATATCAAGCCGTCAAAATACCTTAGAAGCGATCAAAAGATGATAGTAGGCGATGTGCTTGATACCGCAAAAGTTGAAAAGGCCGTTGAGGCAGGAGATATCGTTTTTAATTTCGCCGGGGTTTCTGATATCGAAGAGGCAAATAAAAACCCGCTCCTTAGTGTTTGTTCCAATATCATGGGAAATACGATAATCCTGGAGGCCTGCCGGAAGTCCGGTGCCAAACGTTTTATATTTGCCAGCACGCTCTATGTTTACGGTAAGGCAGGTTCTTTCTATAAGAGCACGAAACAGGCCTGCGAGCTCCTGATCGAGAATTACTATGAGCTCTACGGCATACCTTATACGATTCTGCGTTACGGCTCTTTATATGGCCCAAGGGCGGATGAGCGGAATTTTATCCATAAAATCATAAGGCAGGCCATCCACGAGGGGAAGATTACCCGCGAAGGAGATGGCGAGGAAATAAGAGAATATATACACGTCCGGGACGCCGCCCGCGGCACGGTGGATATACTGTCTGAGGAATTCAAGAACGAATATGTGATCATAACGGGCAATCAGCAGATGAAGGTCAAAGACCTTTTGATGATGATCCGCGAAGTAATGGACAATAAGATCAAGATAGAATACCTGCCGGCAAAAGATAAATATCATTATGAGATCACGCCGTATAATTTCGCGCCCCGGTTGGCCAAAAGAGTGGTAGGAAAGACATATTTTGATCTTGGGCAGGGCATTTTAGAGGGTGTCCACAGCGCGTATTCGGAGTCTAACCATCATGCTATGAGGCCTCGGGAAAAAATAGAAAGAAAAAAGAAGGCGGCAGTATAGGGTGATTAAAATAATATTTTTTGATTTTGACGGAGTAATAGTGGAATCCGTAGATGTAAAGACAAAGGCGTTCGGCAGGCTCTTTGAGCCTGAAGGCAAGTCGAATGTCAAAAAGGTCGTGGACTATCATTTAAAAAATACCGGCGTATCGCGCTTCGAAAAAATCAGGCATATCTACAAAGAGATCTTAAAAAGGCCGCTCAGTGAACCGGAATTCGGTTCTTTATGTGAGCGTTTTTCCGCCATGGTCGTTGATGAAGTCATAGCTTCTCCATTTGTTGCCGGAGCGCAGGAATTTTTAAAGTCATATTCCGGCGTTTATGATTGTTATGTCGTCTCGGCTACCCCGGAAGAAGAGCTGAGGGATATAGTGAAGAGAAGGCGCATGACAGGTTATTTTAAGGCTGTCTTTGGCGCGCCGAAAAACAAAAGGGATATGGTGCGCCAGACTATCCTGAGCAGAAAAATTGAGCCAACCGAGGCGGCCTACGTCGGCGACGCCTTGAGCGATTACAGGGCCGCTCTGGAAAACAAAGTGCATTTTATCGCCAGGATAAACCAAAACGATGGGATTTTCCGCGACGTTGATTGTGCCAGGATCAATGACTTTACTACCTTAGGCGCCATATTGAAGGGCTTATGAAAGAGACGCTTTTGATCATAGATAATACGGTCGACCCGCGCAAATTAAAAAGGCTTATTCACTCTGCGCAATTACCTTCGCTGGATCTATTTTCTTTATGCGAGGACACTTTTGCGGTAGAGGCATTGAAGAAAGAGAAGGAGTTCAGCTATATATCTTTTCTGGATTCCGCTGCCGCAATAAATGACGAGGCCGCTGTTTTAAGGCAAAAGATCAGCGGTTGGTCTAAGGATATAGGCGAACACATGATAGGTGGAAGAAAAATAAAGGAGATCCTGTTGCTCCCTGGTACCTCCATGAGCGCCTGGTGGTTGAGCCTGGTCTCGGAAAAGAATACGGCCAAGACAGACTGTTTCTTGAAGGTCATCCAGGTCCGGGCCATAAAGCGCCTGCTTGAAAATAAACATTACGATTCAGTGCTCCTGTCGATTTCCGACGTCAGATTAAGCAACTCTTTGGTTTTTTTGTTGAAAGAGCGCAAAATACGGTTTAAAAAAACTTCATTTTTGCCAATCTTTTCTGACAGGAAGAAGATCAGGAAGGTTATCCTGGAGAAATCCGGCAGCACGCTCTACATGCCCTTAGGGATAGTGTTTTGGATCAAATTCTGGCTCAGGCATCTGGCATCAAAATTATATTTGGGGAATGCGGCAAAAAGGGCCCCTGTCCCCGGTTCGCTCCTATGGATAAGTTATTTCCCGTTCGTTGATCAGTCTGCCGCAAAAAAGGGTAAGTTTATTAATCTTTATTGTACGGCGCTGCAGGATAAGATCCGGGAACAGTCGCTCCCCCTGGCCTGGTTGTTGATGCCATTGTCCCTCAACGGGTCCAGATATGCCGATTCCTTAAGGCTGGCAAGGAGGTTTGTGATAAAAGGAGAGAAGTTATTCCTGGTGGAAGAATTCCTTACCCTCGGTGACTGGCTGGCTTCGTTTAAGTTCTGGTTAAAGCAAATAAAATTAAGCCGGTCTGTACTGAAAGGGATCAACCGATCCTGCCTTTCGGCTGTTCCCATAGGGAAAGAATGCGAAAACCTGGTTAGAGAATTATGGCGAAGGTCATTTTTGGACACCCCGGTTTTAGAGGCAATCTTATATTACCATATATTTAAGAAAGCCTTTGTGTCGTTCCCTAAGATATCCGCTTGTTTATATTTTTGCGAAATGCTTGCCTGGGAGAAATCTTTGAATGCGGCAAAGAACGATTCAGGGGCCAAGTGCAGGAGTATCGGTTTCCAGCACGCCAATGTCCCAAAAAATCTGTTCAGTTATTTTTATGACCAGGAAGAGACGAGGAGCGAAGGCGGTCCATTCAGCCTGCCTTTGCCCGATATTTTGGCTTGTAATGGAAGGTTGACGTCTTCATTGCTTAAGGATTGCGGATTTCCCAATATTCTTGAAGTTGAGGCTGCGCGGCATGCCTATCTGGAGAAATATCTCGGTCTTCCGCTTGCGCGGCAGAACAGCAAGCCGAGGCTTCTGGTAGCCGGTTCCATAAATGAGATCGAGACCGGTTCTTTGGCAAGCATGGTCTATTCTACTTTTCCGAAGCCCGAGGCAATCGAAATAATTTTTAAGGCGCATCCCTGTGTTCCTTTTGAACCGATATTCAAGAGGCATGATATTGACTTAAGTAAGACCGGTTATTTGATCACACGTGAGCAGATCTCGAAATGTTTAATAGGTTCGGATATTGTCGTGGTTTCTTCCAGTTCCGTTGCCCTTGAAGCAGCAGCCTGCGGTAAACCGGTAATAGTGCCGATTTTCTCAAATTCCCTGACATATAATCAGCTGGTAGATTTTGGGGCAGATTGCCACATCGTCTCTTCGGCGTTCGAATTGGCAGCAGCGGTACGGGAATTATCAGGGAGCCAAAGGGAAAGCGCTGCCCAAAAGAACAGGCAGATAGTAAAACAATACTGGAATATCGACTCTTCATTAAGGAAATGGGAGTCTTTGTTTGAGTCCATAAAATGAACAAACCGCTGGTAACGATAATTACACCTGCTTACAATGCCTCAAGGCATATCGCAGATGCTATTGATTCTGTCCTGGCGCAGACTTACGATGCCTGGGAAATGATCATCATAGACGACGGTTCAACGGACGACACTGTCAGTATCGTCAAAAATAAATGTTCGTGCGAACCCCGGATAAAATTATATGAGTTGAAAAATAACAGCGGCAGGGCGTCCGTCCCCAGGAATTTCGGGATAAAATCTGCCAGGGGCGAATATCTTGCCTTCCTTGATTCGGACGACCTCTGGCTGCCGGAAAAACTTGAGAAACAAGTGGGCTTTCTTGAGCGCCGTAAGGATACATTCCTGCTTTACGGGGCTTGTTATGCCCGGGGAGGTGGAGGGCGGACCCACGGCCTCATCGCGCGAAGGGATATCCTTAAGCGAGGCAGGATATTCAAGGAACTCTATCTTTCCGATAACTTTATCCCTTGCCTTTCGGTCATTATGAGGAATACCAAGCCGGAAAAATACCTCTTTGATGAAGACAGGCGCTTAAAGGCCATAGAGGACTTTGATCTATGGTTGAGTATCTCAAGAAGAGAGAACATAGATTATCTTAACGAGCCTGTCGGCATTTACCGCGCGCACGGAACCAATACTTCTTCCTCCGGAGGTATAACGCAATTCATAAAAAGATATTTCTTCCTTGTGAAGAAATGGAAGGATGAAGTCCACCCCTTTGTTTATTTCCGGAAAAATTTGCTGCTGTTTAAGTTTTTCCTGAAGCTGGGGCTTTATTCGTTCGCTTCAAGGCTGACGGGCGGATACCTGAACAGGGGTGATGAGAATGCGCTCAAATACTCAAGGACCATGCTTATTAACAGTTTTATTTGTTTTTCCGGACAATTGATATTATTATTGGTTGCTTTCCTGTTTTTTCCTTATACAATAAGCCATCTCGGGGCGGAAGGCTTCGGGTTGTTATCCCTGGTCTGGCTGGTTTTCGGTTATTTTTCGATCTTTGATTTCGGTTTAAGCCGTGCCACAACAAGGTTCATCTCAGTGGCTTTAGGCGAGAAGGACCATGAGTCCATCCCATCGATATTCTGGACCTCTGCGTCTATACAGGCTCTGATAGGAATAGCCGGGAGCCTGGCCCTGGCTTTAGCCTTCACGCTATTTTCCGGCAGATTCCTGAAGCTGAGCCCTCACTTGATGAGCGATACAGGGAATATCTTTTTTATCCTGAGCCTTTCATTGCCGGCAGTTATTTCTTCAAGAATGTTCCGTGGGGCGCTCGAGGCCGACCAGAGGTTCGTTCTGATAAATCTCATTCAGATCCCTGCGGGGATCCTGGTCTATTCTATGCCGGTATTAGGCATCATATCCGGGCTTGATTTGACGCGCATAGTCATTTTGATTTCCCTGGTCTGGTGGTCCAGCTGCCTCTGCTATTTCCTTGCTTGTTTAAAGGTTTATCCGGCGCTTGCGAGGTTCAGGCTGGATAAAGGCCTGGTCAGGCCGCTATTGAGTTTCGGCAGCTGGGTTACCGTATGCAATATCTTCGTCCCCGTCCTTATGTATATCGACAGGTTTTTTATAGTGAGCTTTATTTCCATGGCAGCCCTTACGTATTATGCCGTGCCGTTTGAGCTGCTTTCCCGGCTATCGTTCATTCCTACCTCTTTGAGCATTGTATTATATCCGCTTTTCGGCAGATTACTCACGGGAGATAGGCAGGCGCTTAATGAAATTTATCTAAAGAGCCTTAAGCTCCTCATGCTGATTTTTGCACCGTTGACATTATTGATAGTGTTCTTTTCTAAAGGTATACTCGCGTTTTGGCTGGATAAGACCTTTGTTCTAAACAGTGTTTTGGTCATGCAGGTCCTTGCAATAGCTTTTTTCGTCAACGGGCTGGCCCAGATCCCGGCGAGCTTGCTGGATGCTATCGGCAGGCCTGACCTGCGCGGAAAGGTTTTCTTGTCTTACGTTGTTTTCTATATTCTTCTTGTCTGGGCTATGACCGCAAAGTTTGGCATTACAGGAGCGGCCTTTGCCTGGCTGATACGGGCGATGATCGAACTCATAATATTCCTTTGGATGGCAAAGAGGTACGCGCAATGCGGCCGCCAATATAATTACGCGGGGGCCTCATAAGGATGGGAAACTTACGTTCCGGGATGATCAAAGCATTTATCAGGCTGTGGTATCAGCGCAAAAACCTGCCGATCTTGAACTTTCCGTTCCCCTGGATCGACCGGTCAGGAGGGTTTTTTCTGGTGTATCCGGATGAAATGGGTTTAAACATTTTTTTATCATGGAGAAAGAACCGGAATCAGTCTGAACTGGGGGAAGGCCGCTTCTTAAGCAGGTTCCTTCAAAAAGGGATGGCCTGTGTTGACGTGGGGGCAAATCAGGGGAAGTATTCGGTTTTATTCTCTAAAAAGTCAGGGCGCTTAGGGCGCGTCTTTGCATTTGAGCCGGTTGATTCAGAGTTCAGGAAATTAAAAACGAATCTACTGTTGAACGGTTGCAGGAACGTTGAAACGGAAAAGATCGCCCTGGGGAAGGAGAGGGTGACCGGTGCGATGTTCGTCTGCGTTGACGGGCATCCTTCGCGCAGCAGTTTCAGGTTTCCTCCGGACGAAGTGGAAGGCCGGCGCGAACAGGAAATCGTGGAGGTATTTCCGCTTGATCTGTGGCTTTCGAAAAGATCCGTAAAAAATGTCGATCTGTTGAAAATAGACGCGGAAGGTTCGGAATTGGATATTTTAGAAGGCGCTGAGGCCTTGCTTCGGGAGTTAAGGCCTTTTATGCTGATAGAGCTTGCCGATGTCGCTACCGCACAATTCGGGTATAAGGCTTCAAAAATCATCGAATATCTTAAAGGCAAAGGTTATATGCCTTATGAATTCCTTGCTTCCGGCCTGATTAAATGTTTAGAGCAGAAAAGCGAGTACCGTGAAAATATCTTTGCAGTCCCGGCTGAGAAGCTGGGTTGCGTTTCTGGATTTATTTCTCAGGGGGACAAATGATGAAAGGTGTTTTTGACAATAAAGAATCACAAAAACTTGCCTGCGCGAAAAAAGAACTGTTGCAAACTTTCCTGCCCGGACTTATAAAGGCAATGAAACTGAAGACCTGCCTGGATGCCGGGTGCGGATTCGGATATTTTTGCGGGTATTTTTCAGCGCTCGGGCTTAAGGTTTCCGCCTTTGACGGAAGGAAAGAGAATTTAGAGGAAGCTGCGGGAAGATTCCCGGGGGTGGCGTTCCATTTAGGTAATGTCGAAAACGAGGCTATCACGGATTTAGGCAGTTTTGATATCGTTGGATGCCTCGGCCTGCTGTATCATCTTGAAAACCCGATGTCCGCCATCAGGAACCTGAGGCGTCTGACAAAAAAAGTCTGCTTGATCGAAACCATGATCAATCCTTCGTTTTCGTTAAGCACAATATTGATCGAAGAGGGAAAAGGAAAAGACCAGGGGCTGAATTACCTGGCCCAAATACCGTCCGAGCGGTGGATGATTAAGGCCCTGTATAAGGCGGGATTCGCATTCGTCTATCGTCCTAAGTGCCTGCCGGAATACAAGGATTTCCACGAGCGTTTGTTCAAGAGGAGGTCAAGGATAGTTTTGGTTGCTTCAACGGAGGAATTGCTGGCCGGTGAATTCAAGCTATGCGCGGAGCCGGCGGAAACCAACAGGTACGCGTGGCATCCGTTCGGCATAGGAATGATCCTTGATAACAGCAAGCCGATAAGGTTTATCAAAAAAATAACGAATAAAGATAAAAAATGGTCACCTTAGTTGCCTGTCCGAAGCCATTCAAGGGCGATATCGGAATCATACAGAATAACGCCATCAAAAGCTGGCTGGGGCTTTTTCCTCCCGGGCAGGTTATCCTTGCGGGCAGTGAGCATGGGGTGAGGGAGGTATGTTCTGAATTCGGGCTTAAGCATATTGAAAACATCAAGCTTAATGCTTACGGTACCCCTCTCTTAAGTTCGATATTGTCATCGGCTAAAAAAGCCTGCGACGGAGAATTTCTCTGTCTGGTAAATTGCGACATCCTATTGTTCGATGATTTCATAGAGACCTTCGAAGCGGTGAAACAGAAGTTCGAAGGCCGGGATTTCTTCCTGTCAGGCCGAAGATGGCTCAGTAGTTCCGTAACTCCGTTAGATTTTGGAGAAAAAGAACAAAATGACTTGATAAAGGAAAGATTGTTGGCAGAAAGCAAATTAGATACTCCTTGGGCGATCGATTATTTCCTGTTCCCTAAGGAATGCATGGAAGATGTCCCGCCTTTTGCCCTGGGCAGGTGCGGCTGGGATAATTGGCTGCTGTATCAAGCTAAAAGAAAGGGCCTCAGATTAGTTGATGCCACAGGCGGAATAACTGCCATTCACCAGAGGCATGATTATTCGCATTCGCCGTTCATTACCAAGGGGAGATTTACCTTTATCTATGGCCCTGAGGTTTTTGAAAACCTGAAGCTTTGTGTAAAGGGCAGCCGGCATTTTACTCTCTTAGACGCTGATTTCTCTATTCAGAACGGAAAGGTCAGTAAGATATGCTTCTCAAGGTTTGCCTTAAGGGCTTTTACACATGTTAAATCGAGGTTGCGCTGCCTGTTTAAGGCTGAGCGGGGTTAAATATTAGGGATAAGTATGGCAAAAGTAAGCGTGATTATCGCGGTTTATAATTCAGAAAATACGATTGAAAAGTCCATACGTTCTATCTGCGGACAGACCTTCGCGGATTGGGAATGCCTGATTTGCGATGATGGCTCGGATGACTCTACGTGGGAAAAGATCAATGAATTAGTGGGGAAAAACGAGAAATTTGTCCTGCTAAAAAACAAGACCAATCTTGGTATCGCGGTGGCGCTTAACCGGTGCATAAACCTTTCAAGCGGGGAATATATCGCTATACAGGACGCCGATGACTTTTCAGAACCCGAAAGGATAGAGGAGCAGGTCGAATTCCTTGAAAACCATCTGGATGTAACGGTCGTCGGAAGCTACGCTCACCTCTTCTATAAGAACGGGATAAAATGGGGAGAGCTGAAGCCCCCGGAAAATCCTACTAAATCGGACTGGCTGCAGGGCTTCTTTGTCATCCATGCATCGGCTTTAATGCGCAAAAAAGACATAATCGATTCCGGCAGATATGATGCCAGGTATAAAAGAGTGCAGGACCATGACCTCTGGCTGAACTTGATCACAAAAAACTATAAGATCGTGACAATGCCTAAACTTCTTTATAATGTCAGCTGGGATATCGACGATTATTCGCGCAGGACGCTGAGGAACAGGTTGATTGAGACCAAGATCATTTTTAAAGGGATAAAACAGCTGAATATCCCTTCGATTTCATATTTATACCTGATCAAATCTTTGCTTTCCGGAATTATGCCGCGCAGGATTTTGCTTCTTTACCATTACTTGAAATTCAGGAAGAATTTTTTTACTAACAGGAGCCGGAATGGAAAAAATAATCCCTGATAAGGAAGCGGTTAAAGCATACTGGGATGAGAATCCCTGCATAGTCGGCAAGGTGGATTGCGCCAGATATTCGCGAGAATACTTTGATGCGATAGAAAAGAACCGGTATGAAACTGAGCCGGAGATCTTTTCATTCGCGCAGTTCAGCCGCTATAGCGGCAAGAAGGTCCTTGAGGTGGGCGTTGGCACGGGCACGGATTTTATTCAATGGGTCCGTTCAGGCGCAGAGGCATATGGTGTTGACTTGTCGGCAACTTCGGTTGAGCATACCCTAAAGCGACTGAAGGTCTATGGGCTCTCGGCAAAGGAAGTCAGGTCTGCGGATGCGGAGAACCTGCCTTATCCGGAAGGTTTCTTTGATCTGGCGTATTCCTGGGGCGTGATACATCATTCGCCTGATACCGGAAAGGCCTTATCCGAACTTATCAGGGTCACTAAGGCGGGAGGCAGGATAAAAGTTATGGTCTATAACCGCAGGGCAATAGGGGACTTTCTAAAATATTTGCAATTCGGGCTTTTCAGACTCCGGCCTTTTCAGGGCATTTCAAGGATATTGTATAACCGTCAGGAGAGCATAGGCACGAAGGCTTACACATTGGCGGAGATCAGGAAGATCTTATCAGGTTTCCCCGTGCGTATCGTTGAGATGAGGACGTATATCACCAAATATGAATTGTTTCCGCAGAAGCCTTTTTACGTGCGTTTTGCGGTTTATCTTATGGCGATAATGCTGAATTTTCATAACGCCGGATGGTTCCTGGTTTTTGATTTAGAAAAACAACGCTAAAGGAAATAAGGCAATGGGGCTCAAGAAAATATCCGTAAACCTTACCATTTTTCTGGTTTCTCTGACCGTCTGCCTTTTTCTGCTGGATCTGGCCATCGGGTTTATTTTTCCGTTCTGTAATCCCAGGGGGATATTAAGGTATAGATATTACCCGGAAGATGATATCCTGCTTTGTGTGAAAGGGTTCCGGGGAAGGCAGTGGATAAGTTCAGGGGATTATAATGTATCGGTACGGATAAACGGCGACGGCTTCCGCGATAAAAGGAATATTTCCGATTCGCGCCCGGTAGATTTCTTTGTTGTGGGAGATTCGTTCAGTTTCGGCCACGGCGTCGATGAAGATAAAAGGTATTCCGACCAGTTGGCATCCATGACGGGAAAGAATTTTTTTAATATCAGCAGTCCGGGCAACCTGCTGCACTACTGGAAACTGATAGATTATGCCAGGAAGAAGGGCGCGCCGGTAAATAAGGTGATCTTAGGCGTCTGCATGGAAAATGATCTGTTTGATTATGAGGCCATGGATTATAAAGAATTCGAATCCGGCTGCGCCCCTTCACTGCTTGCAAGCGTTAAAGAAAAATTGAAATTGTATTCGGCGGCTTATAACCTTATGGCATATATTTCGCAAAAAAACCGGTTCCTGAAGAAATTTGGGAACAGATTCGGGATAATTGTCCACACCTACGGGATCATCAACGATGTTTACCCGGATAAAGTCATGGTTAGTTCTGCGGACAAGATCGGTGAGCTCTGCCGGCTTTACGACGTCACCGCGGTGATCATACCTTCCAGGGGACTGTGGGTCGGAGAAAAAAAGGAAAAAGAACTGCAAGCGCATAATAAATTTATCAGGTTATTAAAGGAACGCAATATCAATACCGTGGACCTTAAGCCGTATTTAGAGAAAGACGGTGATCCGCTTTCTCATTATTTTAAAAATGATGCCCACTGGAATATTTCGGGGCACAGATTAGCCGCTGAAGCGATCGCTTCGGAGCTTAAAAAAAGGCGACAATGAAATACACTAAAGTCCTGCTGATAAACCCTGGCTATAGCCGGACCTATTTTACCCTCCCTGTATTGCCGGCGGGATTAGGTTATCTTTCCGAGTCGTTAAGACAAAATGGCCTGGAGTATAATATCTTTGACATGTCCCTGGGCTATTCGTTTGCCGGCTTAAAGAAAAAAATCGACTATTTTAAACCCCAGCTCATCGGTATTTCCTGTATCAGTTATATGCTCAAAAATACCTATCGGATGGTCTCGGGAATAAAGCGGCTATATCCTGGTATAACGATTGTCCTTGGCGGGCCGCATGCCTCAAGTGTCAAAGAAAAGGCATTGCGTGAATGTGCCGGTTTGGACTTCGTGCTTTCCGGAGAAGGTGAGTTTTCCTTGATAGATATTTGTAAGGGCCAGGATCCGAAGAAAATCAAGGGTTTAGCCTATCGGATCGATTCAAAAGAGGTTTCGGGCGTGCCGAACGACTTTATAGAAGATCTGGACGGACTGGGTTTTCCGAAATACCGGGGCTTTGAGCTTGACAGGTATGGGTATAAGATGATCGGTATCGTGACGTCTCGGGGATGTCCATACAGCTGTATTTACTGCTCATGCAACGTAATAGGCAAAAAGATACGTTTCAGATCGCCGCAAAGCATTATCAACGAGATCGGGTATTGGTACGATAAAGGGTACAGGGAATTCGGCATCCAGGAAGACAATCCTACATTTGACAGAAAAAGGATGCTGGAGATCTGCGACAGCCTGATCAAACAAGGCTTTCGGGACCTGAAGTTGATGTGCGGTAACGGGGTGAGGGCAGACAGGGTAGACCGGGAATTACTTGAGAAAATGAAAGAGGCCGGTTTCAAACGCCTCGCCTTCGGCATAGAGTCAGGCAGTGATAATGTGCTTGCGGCAATCAAGAAAGGGGCGACTGTCAGCGTTATGGATAAGGCTATCAAAGAGGCCTCTGAATTAGGTTTTTTTGTCAGCCTTTTTTTTCTGGTCGGCTCTCCGCAGGAGACGGCCGAAGACGTGGAAAAATCCATACAACTCGCCCTTAAGTACCCCGTGCAATATGCCGATTTTTTCAATCTGATACCTTTGCCAGGTTCCGAGCTTTATAACTGGGTCAAGACAAACCGTTATTTCGTGCGGCATCCCGATGAATACTTAAACGCCAGATACCATCCTGCCAGGTCAGTCAGGCCGGTCTTTGAGACCCCTGAATTCCCCAGGGCCGAAAGGGCGCGGATGCTCAAAAAAACCAGAAAGGTCACAAAAAAGATAAAAAGGGATGCGCTTTTGGATAATTTTCCGAAACTGGGTGCATTTGGAAAGGCCCTGTTCTGGGTGTATTGCACGGATCAGGTGGAAAACCTTGAAAAAAGAATGCTGGCGAATGAGTTTTTAAGAAAGACGATCGGGAAGTTCCGCATGAACCTGCGCAATATTTTTTATAAATGAAAGACAACGCAAGATCAATTAAGCGAATAAAGATCGGGATGGTGATCTCTACATATTATCCTGTCTGGGGAGGTGCCCAAAGGCAGTTGGATCAGATCGGTAAATACCTGGTTGAAGAAGGGATAGAGTATTTTATACTGACGCGGAGGCTGGGGGGGGCAAAAAAAACAGAAGAGATCAACGGTGTTTTGGTGCACAGGTTATTTGTTACAAATCGCTGGAAATGGCTGGATTCCGTGCTGTTTACTTCAGGCGCTTTGATCTGGCTGCTTAGGAATAATTCGCGATTCGAGATCCTGCATTGTTATCAGATGTATTCTCCTGCGACGATAGGGACACTGATAAAGGCCATCCTGCCGGAAAAAAAGGTCGTGGTAAAGGTTACCTCCTCGGATGAGTACGGTGAAACTAATGAGATCAAAAGGCTCCCTTTTACGCGGGCGCGGACCTTTCTTTTAAAACTGGTAGATAAATTCCTGGTTGTGAACCGCAAAATTTACGATGAGCTTTCCGGCTTAGGGCTGTCCCCTGAAAAGGCAATTTATATGCCTAACGGTGTTTATCTGCCGCCTGCCGAGCGCCTTGTTGACGCGGAAAAGGTCCGTCTGAAAACCTCGTTGGGGTTGGATTTCGAAAAGATCGTGACCTTTACGGGCAGGATAACGGCGGAGAAAAACCTTGAGATTTTATTGCGTTCGTGGGTGAAGGTTTCCGCCGGCTCCGCGGAAGCGCATCTTGTTCTTGTGGGTGAGGGCGGGCTTGAGAGGAACATTGAGAAAGACATAATTAAGCTGCGCTCGGAATTGAATTTAAATAATAGCGTGCACCTTACCGGTAAGGTTGACAACATATTCGATTACTTGATCGTTTCGGATGTTTTTGTTCTTCCCTCGATCTCGGAGGGGCTTTCTAATTCTTTGCTTGAAGCCATGGCAGTGGGCCTGGGGATCGTGGCTTCCAATAACCCCGGGAACAGGCAGTTGATAGTGCACCGTCAAAACGGGCTTCTGGTCGACCCCGGAAACGAAGATGATATTTCTTCCGCCATAAACCTGCTTATCAGAAACGAGGCATATGCACGAGAACTTGGCAGGCGCGCGCGGGAAGATGCGCGTGAGAATTTTTCAATTAAAGAAATCGCCAGAAGATACGCAGGCGTATACGAGGATCTGTTAAAAAGTTAATATGATACGGGTATTGCACCTTACAACCGACTCAAAGATCGCGGGGGCCGAGAAGCTCTTGATTGGTATCGCCAGGGAATTCGACCGGTCGAAATTCGAAATTTTCTTCTGTACGCTTAAAAAACGCGGCGAATTGCATCTGGAGCTTGAGCGTCTGGGCAATAAGGTATTTTCGCTTAATTGTTCAAGCTTGGTTGATTTTCCCAAGGCCTTCTTCCTGCTGCTTTATATTTTAAGAAAACACAAAATAGATATTTTGCATACGCATTTGTATCACGCCTGTTTCCTGGGGCAGATGGTTGCCTGTTTCAGGAAGGAAAGCCTCGGTATAATAACCAGGCATTATTCTGACCTGCTTTACCTGTACGGTAACTGGATCCAAAGATTACTGGACAGGTATTCATCAAGGCTGGCTGTCCATATAATTGCGATTTCTTCCGGAGTGAAGAAGGTCCTGGTTGAGAACGATAAAATAAATCCCGGTAAGGTCACCGTTATTTATAACGGGATAGATTTTTCCGAATTCGAAAAGGCAAAGGACCTTTACAGGGTGCGCTGGGAATTCGGAATAGATAAAGATTCCAGGATTATCGGGTCCATTGGAAGCCTTCATCCGCGCAAAGGCCACAGGTTCCTGATAGAGGCGGCGGACATCCTTTGTCGCAAATACCCGGATATAAAGTTTATGATTTGCGGAGAAGGGGTGCTTAAAAAAAACCTGGTCGAGTTGAGGGACTCTTTTGGGCTGGAAGACAAGGTGATCTTTACCGGTTTCAGGAAGGATATATCCGACGTTATAAACGCCTTTGATATCGTGATCCAGCCTTCCCTGGAGGAAGGATTTGGCTTAAGTATCATCGAAGCGATGATTCTGGGAAAGCCGGTCATAGCTACGCGCGTAGGCGGCATCCCGGAGATCATAAAAAACAGTTCGACCGGTGTCCTTGTGCAGAGTAAAAATCCGATCGCGCTGGCGCAGGAGATCGAATATTTTCTAAATAACCCTGAAGACAGGCAGAAGATAGGAGCAGAAGCCAGGAAAGAGGTATACTCCAGGTTCAGTCTTTTGACCATGATAAGGAAATACGAATCGCTTTATGAAGATAACATTAAAAAACAATAAATTATTCTCTTTGTGGTTTTTCTATTTTCTATATACGGCAGCTGCGGCTGTGCTTGTCCAGCTGATTATTTTGCCGTTGTTCTTTCCTCAATGGCTTAATCCGGAAGGTTTTCTCGAGAGTTTGCTCGATTCAAGGGTCTTTCATCTGACCGCAAGAGATCTCGCGGAAAAAATAAAGCTTACAGACTGGTCTGCCTGGGAGCTGTTTCCGCAAGGCCACGCGCCTTCAGGTATCGCCGCGGCACTTTATGTCTTTACCGGTTCAAGCTATTTGTCCCTGATACCGTTAAATGCCGCGGTGCACGCCTTTTCAGCTTTGCTGCTTTTTCTGTCTTTTAGGATCATTTTGAGAGAACCAAGGAAGGCATTTTTTTGCGCCGCGCCTTTTTTCTTTTTTCCTTCATCGGCAATATGGTACAGCCAACTGCATAAGGACGGTTTTTTTATATTAGGATTTATCATGATTATATATGGATGGATAAGGCTTTTACAGCCGGATAAAGGTTTCCTCGCGAAATTTATCCGGGGGTCAGCATTCATTTGCGCCGGCTTATTTTTGACCTGGCTTATGAGGCGTTACCTGCTTTTGCCTTTGACCTTCTTGAGTCTGTTGCTGTCAGTCTTGATATCGGCTTTTCTGTTCTTTCGAAGCAGGAATGTATTTGTGCTAAAGATCAAGCCCGCGGTTACCGTATGCGTGATCCTGCTCCTGATTTGTTTTTTGTTCTTCAACTACTCAGATGAATTAAAATCAGATATAAGCTGCCTGAAGAAAGTGGAAAATATAACTCAAGATACCCAGCAACTGGCGCATTCAAAGCTTATTAAGTTGACCGGCATGAGGAATGGCTTTATAACGACAGCGGGAAAAAGTAATTATTATGTCGAATATGTCGATTTTACAAATTTCGCAAGCGTGGGAAATTATTTTTTGAAAGCGATAACGCTCGGTTTTCTTTCTCCTTTTCCGGGGCAGTGGTTTATCCATGGGACCTTTGAGGCAAATACCTTAATGCGCAGGGTCGCCGGATTTGAAATGGTAGTAACTTATATCTCTTTAATATTTCTGCCTTATGCTGTGTGGGTATGGAGGAAGCGCCTTGAAATATGGATAATTCTACTGTTCTGCCTTCCGATGCTGATCCTTTTTTCTTATGTAGTTTGCAATATAGGCACGCTTTACAGGATGCGCTACGGTTTTCTCACTGTGCTGGTCGGCCTGGGAATAGCCGGGGCCTTTCAGGCGCATCGGGATCTCAGGCAAAAAACAACCAAAAAGGCAAGTTAAGAAAATGTGCGGTATAGCAGGGTTTCTGGACTATAAGAGAAAACAAGGCAGGGACGGTCTTATACGTATTGTGACAAAGATGTCCGATACAATGAAAAGGCGCGGCCCTGATGACAGCGGTTCCTGGTGCGATGAAAATGTCTCCATAGCGCTGGGGCACCGCCGCCTGTCTATCATAGAATTATCGGCCTGCGGGCACCAGCCGATGGTTTCAGGTAACGGTAGGTATGTTATAACTTATAATGGGGAAGTTTATAATTTTAAATCAATTCGACAAGAATTGGAGAAGAAGGGGCAGACCTTCCGCGGGAATTCCGATACTGAGGTAGTGTTGCAGGCGATCGAGGCCTGGGGCGTTGAGGCCGCGGTGAAACAATTTGTCGGTATGTTTGCATTTGCTGTATGGGACAGGCAGGAGCGCGTTCTCACCCTGGCGCGCGACAGGATAGGCATAAAACCCCTGTATTACGGTTACTTAAACGGCATCTTTTTGTTTGCCTCCGAATTAAAGGCCCTGCGCGCCTTCCCGGATTTGAATTTTGAGGTTAACCGGGAGGCCTTGGCCGCCTACCTTAGATACAATAATGTGCCATGCCCTTTTTCGATATATAAAAATATCTTTAAGCTCCCTCAGGGCACGATTTTAAGTGTCGGGCTCAAAGACGCAAACAATGATTATTCCCCGCAGGCTTTTTGGTCGGCAAAAGCAGCTGTTGAACAGGGGATGAGAAGCAGCTTCTCAGGCACGGTTGATGAAGCAGTTTCTTCTCTCGAAGGGCTTCTTGCCGAAGCGGTGGGGCTTAGGACGATCTCGGATGTGCCTTTGGGCGCTTTTATGTCAGGCGGCATCGACTCCGCAAGCGTAGTTGCCTTGATGCAAAGGCAATCGGCCCGGCCTATCAATACATTTACGATCGGTTTTCGTGAACCGGGATATAACGAGGCGGAAAATGCCCGGATCGTCTCAAAATACCTCGGGACAAGGCACACAGAGATGTATGTCAGCCCTCAGGAGGCGTTGTCGGTTATTCCTGAATTGTCTTTGATTTATGACGAGCCTTTTTCCGACTCATCGCAGATACCGACTTATTTGATCTCGAAATTGACAAGGCAGTTCGTTACGGTGGCGCTTTCTGGTGACGGGGGAGATGAGTTATTCGCCGGATATAACCGTTATAGCTGGGCGAAAAAGATCTGGAAAAAGGTCAGCTGGGCCCCGAAAATAGTGAGGCATACATTAGCCGCTAATATCGGAAGGATTCCGCCGCGGAAATGGGAGGCCATTCTCGGCAGTATTTTGCCGGGCAATATCAGGCCGAGCGACCCGGGGAATAAAATGCACAAATTAGCGCAGGTACTAAAAGCTGACCGCGCGCAGGAAATATATCTGTGGCTTGTATCTCATTGGAAATATCCTCAAAGCGTGCTGGAGGACGGCATTGAGCCCGTTACTATTGCAGCCGACCCTTCGAAATGGGTAGAGACAAAGGATTTCAGGCAGCAGATGATGTATCTCGACCTGGTCAGCTATCTGCCTGATGATATCCTGGTAAAGGTCGATCGCGCAAGTATGGCGGTAAGCCTGGAAGCCAGGGTACCTCTCCTGGATCACAGAGTGGTAGAATTTGCGTGGAGGCTGCCGGTTGCGATGAAAATGTATAAAGGGCAGACTAAATACATATTGAGAAGAATACTTTTCAAATATGTCCCCGAGGAATTTTTCAAAAGGCCGAAAATGGGGTTTTCCATTCCCCTGGGAGACTGGCTTAGAGGACCCTTGCGCGGCTGGGCTGAATCGTTGCTTAACCCCCGCAGGATAAAAGAAGAAGGTTTTTTCAAACCCGAGGCCGTGTCAGATAAATGGAAAGAGCACCTGAGCGCAAAAAGCAACTGCCAGGATTACCTCTGGCCGGTATTGATGTTTGAGGCATGGCATGACCGCTGGAAAAACTGACGCATGAAAATAATCTTTGTGTCCAATCTATCTTGGAATCTGTTCAATTTCCGCTTGGGGCTTATGAAGGCCCTAAAAAAACGGGGGCATGAGGTCCTGTTTTGCGCGCCCGTTGATTCCTGCACGGATAAGTTAACAGAAATGGGCTTTAGGTTTATCGCAATAAACGTAGACAGGAAAGGGACGAATTTGATTAAGGATATCTTGTTCCTGCTGCGGCTCCTGGCGGTTTACCTGAGAGAAAAACCGGGCCTGGCCATGCACTACACGATTAAACCGAATATTTATGGCAGTATCGCTGCAAAACTTTCGCGGACCAGGTGCGTGAACACGGTTTCCGGGCTGGGCTTTATTTTTATAAGCAGGGTGTCATATTTTAAACCCGTGAAACTTCTCTATTCTTTTTCCTGCAGATTTTCGGAATATACCTTTTTTCATAATCATGATGACCTGAGTTTTTTCGTGAAAAACGGGATAATCAACCCTAAGAAAGCTGTTCTTATAAAAGGTTCGGGTATTAATGCAGAATTTTTTGCTCCTGTCCCGCGCGAGAGAAAAGAAACCGGCAGGCCTTTCAGCTTCCTTTTTCTCGGCCGGCTATTATGGGATAAAGGAATTCTGGAACTTGTTGAATCAGCCAGGGTCGTAAAAAACAGCTACCCCGGCACTAAATTCTTGCTTCTTGGGGCAATAGATAGAGGGAATCCGGCTGTTGTCCCGGAAGAAAGAATAAAATCCTGGCAGGAGGAAGGGCTGATTGAATACCTGGGAGAAGCCCCGGATGTAAGACCGTTTATTTCTCAGTCTGACTGCGTAGTTTTGCCTTCTTATAGAGAAGGAGCGCCGCGTGCGTTATTAGAAGCCGCTTCCATGCAGAAACCCGTGATCGCAACCGATACGCCTGGGTGCCGGGAAGTAGTGGATGACGGGGTAAACGGTTTTCTGGTGCGCGTAAAAGACGCGCTCAGTCTGGCGGAGTCGATGCTTAAGCTGATCAGGCTTACGGAAGACCAAAGGGCAGGTATGGGCCGCAAAGGAAGAGAAAAGGTCCTGAGGGAATTTGACGAAGAGCGCGTGATTGCAAAATATTCCGAGGTCCTGAAGATTTAGGCTTTAGTATCCCTTCCTGGCGGCAATAAGGCGGTAATCGCTGCATTTGTCCTTAAAATCATGGTAAATATCCCGGGGGTACTTGTTAAACAGCAGGTAGTTCTGTTTCAGCAATATACGGCAGCACGAGCCGCTTAAAATTTTTTCAACTTCTTCCCACTCGATATGGTCATCCGGCCAGACGTGGATGTCCCCTTCTCTCTGGTAGCGTGGCCGGAAAAACCTCAGCAAACCGTCAATGTAATTTGAAGGCCTGGTGTATTTCTGTATAAAATCCTTAAGAGAAAATTTCGTCTTACTCTTGGCCTTTTTTAAGAATTCAATATATGTTGGATCGTGTTCCCAGAACGAATCATTCCTTTCATGGTCGAGGTAAATTATTCCGCCCGGCCTTGTGACACGGATCAGTTCTTTGATCAGGCCAAGATAGTCGGGGACGTGATGGAGCACCGAATAAGCGGCGGAAAGGTCAAAAACGCCGTCTTTTACGCCTGAGAGATCCGAGCCGTTTACCATTAATGCCCGGCAGGTGCCTGTGGAAGCAAATTTTTCTGCAGTTTTTTTTAAGAAATTGCGCGATACATCCGCTGATATCACGCTGAATCCGAGTTGGATGAGATGGGAGGAAAGGTTGCCGGAGCCGCAGCCGTAATCCAGCGCCGTTTTCTTCGCCGCACCCGTCCCGACCTGGAGCGAGCAAAAATCCAGTGCCTTGCGCAATCTTTCCTGCTCTATGGGATTGAATATTTCGGAGTGCATCCGTTCGTAGTCATCCGAGATGGAATCATGAGCTTTGATATTCCTGTTTATTTCTGCTTTTTTCATAGCGTTATTACCGGAAGATATTTAGCGTTGATCTTGTTACATTATACTACGAAAGGATATTTTTTGAAATAACCAACTAATGGCGAGCTAAGTACAAAATAATATTTTATTTTTTCAAAATAAGTTGTATAATTAAGACTTCTCCAGAAAATCCTGCTTTAAGAATATGATTATATATTTCTTTATCCTCGCTATATCACTAATTATAGTCTATCTGATTACCCCGAATATCAGGTATATCGCCCTGAAATTTTATGTTATCGATAAGGTAAACCACCGCAAGATCCATAAAAAACTGGTTACTAAGCTGGGGGGCCTGGCGATCTATGCCGGATTCCTGGGAGGGCTCTTCATAATAGTCCTTTTCGATATCAACTTTTTCAGGTCCAATTTTTATCCTCTGGCCGGGCTTTTGATATGTTCAAGCCTCATGCTGCTGCTGGGTGTTTATGACGATTTCCAGGGCAGCGGGGCGCTGCAGAAATTCATCATCCAGATCATCATTGCCGGGCTCGTTATCAAGAGCGATTTCCTGCTTAAGGGAGTGAGCATACCCGGCATCATTGATTTAAAATTCGGAATGTTCAGCATCCCTCTGACTATATTCTGGCTTGTAGGGATCACCAACTCCGTAAATCTCATTGACGGTTTGGACGGCCTGGCGGCTGGATTAAGCGGGATCGCGGCGTCTTTCATTTTTTTCTCCGGGCTGATGACCGGAGATGTTTTTATTTCTTATGTTGCCCTAGCGCTGGCCGGCGCGTGTTTTGCGTTTTTAAGGTATAATTTTTATCCCGCCAAAATATTCATGGGCGATACCGGCAGCCTCTTTTTGGGCCTGATCATCGGGATCCTGGCGCTCTACCGCAGCAATCCGGCATCCTCTTCGAACACCTATTTTTTGCCGGCTGTATGCGTATTGTTCATACCTATCGTTGATACGGTATTTGCCATAATCAGGAGGCTGTTAAGGAAGCAGCATATTTTTAAAGGCGATTTTTCCCATGTGCATCATTATTTTATCAAGAAGGGATACAGCCAATCGGCCGCCGTAATAAGATTTTATCTCGTCACGTTAGGTTTCGGAATCTTAGCCTTGTTAATCACCTGGTTTCTCGTGTTCTGATAAATTCAACCCACCCAGCAGATAATGGATAGAAAAAATATCATTTTCAGGATAGTTCAGGCGATGTTTTTTGCCGCGATCGCCGCATTTATCATCATTTCTCCTTATTCGAAGGTGGTAACGAAACGGGCGTTTTTGCTGATATTAACCTTCTGGATCATTTTGGGTGCGATATCCGCAAGGTTGAGATTCTTTTGGGATGCTTTGGTTTCCTGGCCGTTGTCCAGGGCGATCGGTGTTTTTATCCTGGTCCTGACCGTTTCCACTATTTTTGGCGTTAATCCTTATCACAGCCAGGTCGTTCTTTTTAACAGGTATCTGTTCTATTCCATAATATGCCTGCTGGGATTTTCAATCGGTAGGTCGCAGCGGAACGCGTATTTTTTAACCCTTCTTTTCATCGCGGCATCCGTTTTCATCGGATACGGAGGGATAATCAGCTTTCTGCATTCAGGAGGGGAACGGCTGGTCCGTTCTTTCCATAGGCCGGTTTATTTTACTCAATATCTTGTGCTTTATTTTCCGCTTTGCATTTCAATTTTATTTTTTGCCAAGAAAAAAGCCATAAGGCTCCTTGGCCTGGCAGGTGTGGTGATTTTATATCCGTGCCTGATATTAAATTCTTCGCGTCCTGCCTGGGTTGGTGTTTTTTTGTCGATAGTCGCTATTTTTTACCTGAAAAACATGAAGGTCCTTGGTCTTGTGTTGATGGTCGCGCTCATTCTGTTTATGTCGTTTTTCCCCGTACAAAACAGCGACAGGTTTGTTTTTCTCAACACGTCTACCTGGGGAGACCGGCTGGATTTATGGGAAACAGCCTTAAAGATATTTAAAGACCATCCGTTACTGGGTTCCGGCCCGGGGACGTATGAGAAACTTCTTTATACATATGGCCCTGCTGGAGGTTATTCCGAAGGCAATATCCACTTGCACGCACACAACACTTATCTGGAGCTGCTTTCTGAAGTAGGGATAATCGGCCTTACGGCCTTCCTTTTTATTCTTCTTAAACTGTTTGAAATGGTTCTTAAAGGTCTGAAGGCAGGTGCTGCGAACAGAGACCTGCAGGCTATCAACTTAGGCCTGGCTGCTGGGGTTTTTTCTACGCTTGTTTTGGCGAGCGCCACTTCCATAGTCATAGTCGATTTCCAGGACGCCGCCCTGTTCTGGTTTATTCTGGGCCTGGTTTCGGGTATTTCTTCCGCTGATCCAAGCAAGGCGGAGGCACAAAAACCTTTGACAAAGTCTTTAGCATAATATATAGTTATTGCTCATCATGGTTATATTGTTTCTATAGATGTGGAGGGAGTAATTATGGCTAAGCTTACGGTAAAAGATCTGGAACTAAAAGGAAAGACGGTCCTGATGCGGGCTGATTTTAACGTCCCGCAGGATGCGGATTTGAATATTACAGATGATACGCGTATCCGGGCAACTTTACCCACCATTCAATATATCCTGCAAAATGGGGTCAAGAAGCTCATTCTGATGAGCCACCTGGGCAGGCCAGACGGAAAAGTCGTGGCAAAATACAGTTTGAAACCCGTTGCTGAGCGTTTAAGCAGCCTCCTGGGTGAGCCGGTAAAGTTTGTCAGCGACTGCGTCGGTGATTCCGTGAAAAAAGAGGTCACGGCAGCAGGCGAAAAGGTGGTCTTGCTGGAAAACCTGAGATTCCATGCCGAGGAAGAGGCAAATGACGCCGGTTTTGCCAAGGAACTGGCTTCATTGGCGGAAGTGTTTGTCAACGACGCCTTTGGGACCGCGCACCGTGCCCACGCCTCGACTGAGGGCGTTACGCATTATTTAAAGTCTGCCGCAGGTTTCCTTTTGGGGAAGGAAATCGAATATTTGGGCAATGCCCTTGCCAACCCTAAGCGTCCGTTCATGGTTATTTTAGGGGGGGCAAAGGTTTCCGATAAGATCGGTGTGATCGAGAATTTGCTTCCGAAATGCGATGCGATTTTGATCGGCGGCGGTATGGCCTATACGTTTTTAAAGGCGAAAGGGAAAAATATCGGTAATTCAAAGCTTGAGAAGGACAAATTGGATGTTGCCAGGTCTATCCTGGAAAAAGCCGCCGCAATAAAGAAGGAGATCATATTGCCCGTTGACAATATCGTTGTGGACAAAATTGACCCGAAAGCCGCCACTGAAATCGTAGGTGAGGATATCCCTGAAGGCAAGATCGCGGTGGATATCGGGCCAAAATCAACAGCTTTATTCAACGATAAATTGAAGTCCGCAAAAACAATCGTCTGGAACGGCCCGCTGGGCATATTTGAAATGCCTGTTTTTGCTAACGGCACAAAAAAGGTAGCGGAATTTATTTCTACCCTCGGAGCCGTAACGATCATCGGAGGCGGAGATACCGCTTCGGCAATGGCCGCGTTCGGCCTGGAAAACAAAATGACGCACATATCCACAGGCGGCGGCGCCAGCCTTGAGTTCCTGGAAGGGAAAACCCTGCCGGGAATCGCCGCGCTTTCGGAGAAATAATATGAGAAAGATCATTATAGCCGGGAATTGGAAGATGTATAAGACCCTTAAAGACGGGGAAGAGCTGGTTAATTCTTTAAAGAGGTCTTTGTACCAGATCGAGAATGTTGATATCGTTGTTTGCCCGCCGTTCACGCTACTGGCAGCTTTGGGCGATGCGTTAACCGATTCTAATATCGCTCTTGGTGCGCAGGATTGCTATTGGCAGGAAGAAGGGGCGTTCACGGGAGAAGTCTCCTGCAATATGATCAGGGACACCGGTTGCGCCTACGTGATTATCGGCCACTCCGAGCGCAGGCAATTCTTCGGAGAAACAAACGAAACGGTGAATAAAAAGGTCAACGCCGCGCTTAAGGCAGGGCTTCTGCCGATAGTCTGCGTGGGAGAAACACTGGCGGAAAGGGAAAAGGGACTTACCTTTAAGGTCCTGGACTCACAGGTCAATAACAGCCTTAAGGACATAAATGCGGATGATATATTGAAGGTAATAATCGCATATGAACCGGTATGGGCAATCGGCACAGGAAAGACAGCAACCGCTCAACAGGCTCAGGAAGCGCATAAATATATCCGCGGCTTATTGGAAAAATCATACGGCAAGGAGATCTCCGGCCAAATAAGGATCCAATACGGCGGCAGCGTAAAACCGGAAAACTCAGCCGAATTGCTGAAAGAGCCGGATATTGACGGCGCATTGGTCGGAGGGGCGAGCCTTAAGGCCGATTCCTTCTCGGATATCGTAAAAAAGGCAGGTGAAATAAATAAATGATGACGCTGATTATCGTTTTGCATGTAATTGTGTGTATTCTGTTAATTGCAATAATCCTGGTCCAGGCCGGCCGCGGCGGCGGTTTTGTAGAGGGGTTCTCCGGGGTTGAATCCATGTTCGGCACCAAGACCAGCAGCTTTCTTACCCGCACAACGGCAGTACTGTCGACGCTGTTTTTTATTACGTGCCTGACCCTGGCTTTCTTGTCGGCAAGGCAGGGGAAATCCCTGATGCAAAGCGCTCCGGCTGTAGTTTCGCAGCCTGCGCAGGATGAGAGTGCCGGGAAAAAGCAGGAAGCAGAGCCAAAGAAGGCAGAGGCGCAACCGGGAGAGCAGCAGGCGCCCGGGCCGCAATCAACACAATAATTAAATTGATGTTAAAGGCGAAGGTTTTGATAAAAAGACTATCCCTTTTCGGGGTAGTCTTTTTTATTGCCTCTTTGGTCTACGCCCAGGATTTCGGCGACGCCATCGTCAGCGGTTCGATCGCAGACCCTCGCACGCTCGTCCCTATCCTGGCGTCTGATTCGGCCTCTTCCGATGTAACAGGGATGATGTTTAACGGCCTGGTAAAATACGACAAAAATATAAATCTCGTCGGCGACCTTGCTTCCGGCTGGGATATCGAAGACGGGGGTCTGGGAATAGTTTTTCACCTGAGGGATAATGTCTTCTGGCATGACGGCGCGCCTTTTACTTCGGCTGACGTTGAATTCACTTATCAAAAGCTTATCGATCCCGATGTAAGGACGCCTTACAGCTCTGATTTTGAACGCATAAAATCGCTTCAAGTGATCGATGACCATACGGTAAAGGTTAACTATAAAGAGCCCTTTGCTCCCGGCCTCTCAAGCTGGGGCATGCCTATAATCCCTAAGCATCTTCTGGAAAAGGAAGACCTGAATACCACCGGCTTCGCCAGGAACCCTGTGGGCACCGGGCCTTATAAATTTAAGCTCTGGCAGACGCAGGAAAAGGTAGAGCTTTTGTCTAACCACGCCTATTTTGAGAAAAGGCCGTATATTGACCGCTATATTTTTCGCGTGATACCGGATGAGGCTACTCTTTTTCTGGAACTTGAGACCCGCGGCATAGATTCAAGCGGCCTGTCGCCTCTGCAGTATACCCGCCAGACGGATTCCGCTTTTTTCAGAAAATTTTATCAAAAATTCAGGCTGCCTGCTTTCGGTTATACATACCTGGGGTATAATCTGAATTCTGATAAATTCAGGGATAAGGCCGTGAGAAAGGCGTTGAATTACGCCGTTAGTAAGGATGAAATCATCAAGATCATACTGTTGGGTCTGGGTGAGGCATCAACAGGCCCCTTTGTCAGGCAATCCTGGGCATTTAACGACAAGGTAAAGGCCGCGCCTTTTGACCCCGCAAAGGCCAGGGCGCTGCTTAAGGAAGCCGGATGGTTTGATAGGGATAAGGACGGCTGGATAGAAAATAGCGCGGGAAAGGAATTTGAGTTTACCATCGCCACAAACCAGGGAAATGAAGAACGGATCAAGGTCGCGCAGATCATACAGGGCAGGTTAAAGGATATAGGCATCAAGGTCAAGATAAAGGTAGTTGAATGGAGCGTTTTCCTGACTGAGTTTATCGACAAAAGGAATTTTGATGCCGTGCTTTTAGGCTGGGCACTGGGCCGGGAGCCTGATAATTTCGATATATGGCATTCTTCAAAAACCAGGGAGGGGGAGTTTAATTTTATCGGTTTCAGGAACCCGGAGGTTGATAGGCTCCTGGAGGAAGGCAGGCGTACCTTTGACCAGGAGAAAAGGAAGGCTTATTACCAGAAGATCCACGAGATCATTTACGAAGAACAGCCTTATATGTTCCTTTATGTGCCCGACGGCCTGTCTATTTTAAGCAGCCGTTTCAAAGGAGTAAAACTTGAGCCTATAGGCATAGGTTATAACCTTATTGACTGGTGGGTTCCTAAAACCGAACAAAGATATAAAGAGGTAATTCAAAAGTAAAACACATGCTTTCCTATATTTTGCGCAGATTATTGGGTATCGTGCCGCTATTCCTGGGGATAACAATAATCAGTTTTATCGTGATCCACCTGTCCCCGGGAAAGCCCACTTCCATTGAGCAGGCCCTGAACCCGAGGGTTTCGCTGGAGACCAGGGCCAAATTAGATAAGATCTACGGCCTGGATAAGCCTTTGCATGTGCAGTATGTGAATTGGTTTAGCAGGCTGCTGCGTTTTGATTTTGACCGTTCGTTCAGGGACGGCAGGCCGGTATCGGAGAAGATACTGGAAAGGATGCCGGTCACTATCACCATAAATCTGATTTCTCTGGCCCTGATATTTTTATTGGCCATACCTATCGGGATAAAGTGCGCGGTGAATGAGAACCGGACTTTTGACAAAATAACCACGGTGCTGGTTTTTATCACTTTTGCCATGCCGGTTTTTTGGCTCGCATTATTATTGATGGACCTGTTCTGCATAAGATTGGGATGGCTCCCTGTGTCCGGGATAAAGTCACTGGACTTTGATTATTTATCTCCCCTTGGCAAATTTCTCGATATGTCTAAACACCTGATACTGCCCATTTTTGTCTTAAGCCTCGGAGGGCTGGCCGGAGTTTCCCGCTATATGCGTTCCAGCATGATAGATGCCTTGAGGCAACCCTATATAAATACCGCGCGGGCAAAAGGCCTGCCCGAAGATAAGGTTATTTATAAACATGCCCTGCGTAACGCCATTTTGCCTATTGTGACGATAGTGGGGCTCTCCATCCCGGGGTTGTTGGCCGGAAGTGTGTTCTTTGAATCTATATTTGCTATACCCGGAATAGGCAGGTTATTTTATGAGGCTGTGATGATGCGTGATTATCCTTTGATAATGGCGGAGGTCGTTTTAGGGGCGGTCCTGACCATGTTTGGCAATCTGATAGCCGACATAAGTTACGCGGTGGCAGACCCCAGAATAAGGTTTAAAGGCAATGAAAAATAAATTCTTGCTGATCGGGCTTGGTATGGCGGCATTTTTTATCCTCGTAGCCGTATTTGCCCCCTTTATAAGCCCTTACGACCCGACTGCTATTGACCAGGATGAGCTTCTTGCGCCTCCTTCAAGGAGCCATCTCTTTGGCACGGACAGCCTGGGCAGGGACCTCTTAAGCAGGATCATTTACGGTTCCAGGGTTTCTCTAAGTATCGGTTTTGTCGCGGTCATCATCGCCACCTGTTTTGGTTTATTCGTTGGGTCATGCGCCGGTTTTTATTCCGGCCTGCTTGATTCCATTGTTATGCGTTTCGTTGACATCATGCTTTGCTTTCCGACATTCTTCCTGATACTGGCGGTTGTAGCTGTCTTTGAGCCTTCGATATTTAATATCATGCTAGTGATCGGCCTCACCGGCTGGATGGGCACGGCCCGTCTTATACGCGCCGAGATATTAAGCCTTAAAGACAGGGAATTTATTCAGGCGGCCCGCGCGATAGGCGCTTCTAACGCAAGGATAATAACTAGGCACCTTATTCCCAATGCTATCGGCCCGGTCCTTGTAAATGCTACGTTAGGGATAGCCTCGGCGATTTTACTTGAATCCGGTTTAAGTTTTTTGGGGTTGGGCGTTCAACCTCCTACTCCAAGCTGGGGGAATATACTGATCGAATCCAAATCTACGCTCGGCGTCGCCTGGTGGATCACGGTATTTCCGGGCCTGGCGATATTGGTTACCATTTTGAGTTTTAATTTCTTGAGTGAAGGGTTGAAAAAGAAATTCGGGTAAAGCAGATATGTCCAATTTATTAGAGGTAAGGGATCTAAAGGTGGATTTTCTTCTTGATGGCCGGGCCTTTAGGGTTGTTGACGGGGTCGGCCTTGACATAAGAGAGGGGGAATCCGTCATACTTGCCGGAGAATCCGGGTCAGGCAAGACAATTACTTCGCTTTGCTTTACGAAGATCCTCCCGCGGGGCGCCAGGATAGCTGACGGCAGGATAACTTTTAATGGGATCGATCTGCTCGGGTTGGACGCCGATGCGCTTATCGGGATACGGGGCAAAGATATCGCTTATATTTTTCAGGAACCGGTTTCTTACCTGAACCCGGTTTTTTCTATCGGAGACCAGATCGCTGAAGCGGTAATCCTGCATCAGAAAAAAACCAAAAGAGAGGCCTTTGCCCTGGCAAAGGAATTGCTGATGCAGGTTGGCATCAATGACCCGCAGCGGGTATTGTTTGATTATCCGCATCAGCTTTCCGGAGGGATGAACCAGAGGGCTTTCATTGCCATGGCGCTGGCTTCAAACCCCAGGCTTTTGATCGCCGATGAACCGACAACCTCGCTTGACGTAACTACCGAAGCGATGATACTTGATCTGCTTATGCGGCTCAAAGATAAAAATAAATTTTCGCTCCTTTTTATCACTCATAATCTGTCTATAGCAAAAAGAATAGCCGAGAGGGTTTATATAATGCACAAAGGCAGGATTGTTGAATCTGGGGATACAAAAGAGATATTTGACTCTCCCAGGCACGCGCACACCAAAGAACTGATCCGTGCTTATGAAAAGATCGGAAGGATTTAGGTGGATAAAATAAATTTTAAGGCAATTGTTTTTTTAACCATTTTGGTTTCCCTGGCATATTTCAATTCGCTTAACAATCAATTCGTTTCCGATGATATCTTTGCCTTAACAAAGGACAAAACTATAAATTCGATTACATATGTTACGCAGCAGCCTTTTGCCTTTATACGGGCGTCATTTAATTATTTATGCAATAAAACATTCGGACTAACGCCGGTTTTTTTCCGGCTCTTCAATATTTTCTTTCACCTTGGCTCTGTCCTGGCCGCTTATTTTTTACTGCGTTTATTGACTGGGGAAAGAACGGCATTTTTTGCCGCTTCGATCTTCGCGGTCCATCCTGTTGCAGTGGAATCAGTGACTTGGATTTCAGGAGGCATATACTCGCAGTACGCGTTTTTCCTCTTATTGAGCTTTCTTTTGTTTGTCCGTTCCTTAGGTGATCAAAGGCTTTACCGTTTCTCCCTCCTGGCTTATTTGCTGAGCCTTGCCTCTCACGATATGGCAATGGTTCTTCCTCTGATACTTAATACCTATTTGCTGCTTTATAAAATGCCGCGCTCCTCATGGAAGAAAGTGTTTCCATTTTTTCTGCTTTCGGTCTTCTGGCTGATCGTGGTAATGCCGAAATTGGGGCACCGGATCGGCACTCTTCAGTCTGTCTACTACCAGCGGCCGAACATACTCGAATACGTTTATTCAATCCCGGCTGTCATCGTATCCTATATAGGCATTATTTTCTGGCCCGGGCCCCTGAGCCTGCATCATTACTCATCAGGATTTTCACAGAATGAACTTTTGATAAAAAGCGCTATTTTTCTGCTTTTGATCTTACTTTTCGTAGCAACCTTAAAGCGGTGCCGCAGGGTGTGGTTCTGGTTCCTTTTTTTTATAATCAGCCTGTTACCAACGCTATCCACAATAGGTCTCTCTGCTGTATTGGCCGAACGTTACGTTTACCTGGGGAGTGTCGGGATCTTTGCGATAATCGCGATTACGATGAACTATATTTGTGAAAAAAAAGGACTTAAGCTGCCTCTTTATGTATTCTTTTCTATTTTACTTCTGTTACTGCTTGGCCGTACGGTCTTGCGCAACGCGGATTGGAGAGATGAAGTCAGTTTATGCGCGGCAACCTTAAAAACCGACCCCGGCAGCTTTCATGCGCACAACAGCCTGGGGGTGGCCTATAGCAGGCAGGGCAATTTCAGCCTGGCAGAAGGAGAATTTATCAGGGCGATCGGGATCAACCCTATGAACCCGAATCCTTACCATAATTTAGCCAATGTGTACATGGAGAAGGGTGAATTTGACAAGGCGCTGGACTACTATACGAAAGCAATTTCCCGTGACCCAGGGATGTGGCAGTCTTACCGGAATTCAGCGGGTATATATTTTAAGGAAGGAAAGTTCAGCGCTGCGAGAGATAACATTATCAGGGCTATTGAAATTAACCCGAATGACGCGGGCCTGCATATGAATTTAGGCCTGGCTTATATAAAGCTTAACGATATTGACCGGGCAAGGCATGAGTTTGAAGCAGCTCTGCGCCTTGACCCGGGTTTTCAACCAGCCAAAAAGGCGCTGCTGGGCCTGAACTAGAAGATGATACTTACCGTAAACAATATCTCTAAATATTTCACATCTTCAAGAGGCTTGTTAAAAAGTAAATCCGTGGTTATCAGGGCCCTGGAGGGCGTAAGCTTCCAGGTGGGGGAGTTTGAGACCCTGGGGCTGGTCGGTGAGTCAGGGTCTGGAAAGACCACCTTAGCCAAGATAATCCTTAAGCTGATGCTGCCTACTTCCGGAGAGTTAGTTTTTGATCCCGGATATATCCGTGATTTCAGAAAAGACGTACAGATCATCTTTCAGAACCCGTATAACAGCTTGAATCCGCGTATGCGCATCCTGGATATCCTGGCAGAACCGCTTCTGATACATAAAATAACAGGGCGCCGGGATGTTAAGGATGAAGCATCCGGGCTGCTGGCGATGGTGGGCCTAAGCGGCGATATTTTAAAGAGATACCCCATTGAATTTTCCGGAGGCCAGCGCCAGCGAATATGTATCGCGCGCGCCCTGGCAACCCGGCCTAAATTCATAATACTGGACGAGCCGATCTCTTCGCTTGACTTGACAGTCCAGGCGCAGATGCTTGACCTTCTGGCGCAGCTAAAAGAGAGGTTCAAGCTCACGTACATATTTATCAGCCATAATCTGGCGGTTATCAAGCACATCGCGGATAACGTCATCGTGATGAAAGAGGGGGTGATAGTCGAGAAGGCAAGCTGCGAAAAAATCTTTAATTCCCCGGACCATCCATATACAAAGGCGCTCCTGCAGGCTGCGAAAGGATAGGTAACCTTCTAATGTGTGCCAGCGGGTCCTGCCACTTATTTCTCATTTTCCTTGATTTTTTCAAATCAGGCAGATATAATAACATACTATGTTTGAAACACTTAAACCATACATACTGGCATTCATACCCATTTTCGTGGCAGTGGATTCTATAGGTACCATACCGCTGTTTTTTTCTTTGGTGCAAGGAACAAACAAAAAAGAGCGGCGCAAGATTATTCTCGATTCCGTGACTACGGCGACCGTAGTAGCCATACTATTCATGCTTATCGGCAAACTCGTATTAGCGGTACTCGGGATAACCATATCAGATTTCCAGATCGCAGGAGGGATGCTGCTTTTTGTCATCGCGGTCCGCCTGCTTCTGCCGGGTTCGCAGAAGGGCATGCTCCTGGATGCGCACAACAAAGATATCGGTGTTTTTCCCCTGGGGATGCCTTTGATCACCGGGCCAGCGGTCCTGGCGACTACCCTGATGATGCTTGACTCATTCGGGTTCTTTCCTACGCTGGTTTCTCTTCTTGCGAACATGCTGATCGTCTGGGTCACGTTAGCCAAATCAGACGCTATACTCAAGATTATGGGAGAAAGCGGCACCCGCGCCTTTTCCAAGATCATGTATATATTGCTTGCCGCCATCGCGGTAATGATGGTCAGGCGCGGGCTTATGGGGGTGTTTGTAAAATGATGCGCAAGGTCCTGACATTTATTATGGCCGGAGGCAAGGGTGAGAGGCTGTGGCCCCTGACAAAGGACCGCACTAAGCCCGCCGTCCCTTTCGGCGGTATATACAGGATCATCGATTTCACTTTGAGCAACTGCGTTAATTCCGGGCTGCGCAGGATTTTTGTGCTTACCCAGTATAAATCAGCCTCGCTCCAGAGGCATATCAGGCTGGGCTGGAACATTTTATCTTCCGAATTGGACGAATACATTGAGATGCTGCCTGCTCAGCAGAGAGTGGGCGATACATGGTATCTGGGCACGGCCGACGCCATTTATCAGAATTTATATACGATAGAGACGGATGAACCGGATGAAGTATTGATCCTCGCCGGAGACCACGTATATAAAATGAATTACTACACGATGATCGATTTCCACCGGGAAGTGGACGCAGACCTTACCGTGGGAGTAGTGGAAGTAGAGAAAGAAAAATCCATACATCTGGGGATAGTCGAGGTGGATTCTGTGGGGAGGGTCAGGAGTTTTGAAGAGAAGCCGCAGAAACCCAAGACCATCCCTGCCAATCCGGACAGGGTTTATGCCTCTATGGGCATTTATGTCTTTAAGAACTCTTCTCTTATGCAGGAATTGCACGAAGACGCCAAGAAGGCCAACTCCGCGCATGATTTCGGGAAAGAGATAATCCCCCAGATGATAAAAAAGGGTTACAAGGTAGCTGCCTATAATTTTCTCGATGAGAACAAGAAAGAGGCGAAATACTGGCGCGATATCGGGACCATGGATGCTTATTATGAAGCGAACCTTGATCTAGTGCAGGTTGACCCGGTATTTAACCTTTACGATAAAGAATGGCCTATCCGGACTTATCAGGAACAGTTCCCTCCGGCTAAAACAGTTTTCTCCGGGGACGAGGTGACCGGCCGCGTAGGCCTCATGCTTGATTCCCTGGTTTCCGGAGGCTGTATCATAAGCGGCGGAAGGGTGCAGCGCTCTGTACTTTCTCCGAATGTAAGGATCAACAGTTATTCCCAGGTATTCGATTCCATACTCATGGAGGGCGTGAACGTAGGCCGGTACGCTAAAATAAAACGCGCTATCATTGATAAGGATGTTATCATACCGCAGGGTATGGTCATAGGTTACGACCCCGAAGAGGACAGGAAGCGTTTCACGGTCACGGAATCAGGCATAGTAGTAGTTGCCAAGAAAACAGAGATAAAATGATCAGAAAAGCGGCGATAAGCGATATAAAGCACATCCAGTCCTTAATAAACTCTTTTGCCGAGAAAGACCTGATGCTCGCGCGTTCTTTAAACGAGCTTTACGAGAATTTAAGGGATTTCTGGGTTTACGAAGACCGAAAGAGGATCGTGGGCTGCGCTGCCCTGCATGTATCGTGGGAAGATCTGGCAGAGATCAAGTCCCTGGCGGTGCATAAGGACTGGCAGAGAAAGGGCATCGGGAGGGACCTGATCCTGACCTGTGTGGAAGAAGCAAAAGAACTGGGAGCAAAAAAGGTCTTCGTCCTTACCTACTGTCACAAATATTTCAGCAAGCTCGGTTTTAAAAGGATAAAACATTCCGGCCTGCCCCATAAGATTTGGGCTGAATGTATCAACTGCCCCAAATTCCCCAACTGCCAGGAAATCGCCCTGATAAAAACAATTGCAAAATAGGCCGATTTATTGTAATATACTCAAACTTATTAGAGAGCCGTTCGTTTTTCGCTGATAGAGGAGGAAATTCATGGATTATTTGTTGACCGATGAACAGAAGATGGTGCGTGAATTGGCGCGTAAGATCGCCGTAGAGAAAATCAACCCTGTCGCGGCAAAATACGACCAGTCCGAGGAATACCCCTGGGAAGTCATAAAGGTGATCGCGGAGGCCGGGCTTTTCGGCTTATTTATACCGGAGGCATACGGAGGCATGAGCGTTAATGTCTTAAGCCTGTGCCTGGCAACAGAGGAATTATCGCGTGCCTGCGGAGGCATCGCCGTTTGCTATGCCGCTTCGGCTTTAGGGACGTTCCCTATCGTGCTTTTCGGCAACGAAGAGCAAAAGAAAAAATACCTCCCGGACTTAGCCAGCGGGAAAAAAGTGGCGGCATTCGCTATCACAGAACCTGAAGCGGGGTCCGATGCTTCCGCGATCAAGACAACCGCAAAAAAAGAAGGTGATCATTATATTCTCAACGGTTTAAAGCATTTTATCACCAATGGCGGAGACGCCGAGACTTATGTCGTCGTAGCTATGACAGATAAGACCAAAGGCGCAAGAGGCGCGTCTGCTTTTATCGTAGAAAAAGGGACGCCGGGTTTTACATTCGGAAAAAAAGAGGACAAGTTCGGCATTCGCGCCTCTTCTACCAGAGAATTGATATTTACCGACTGTAAGATCCCGAAAGAAAACCTGCTTTCGAAAGAGGGGATGGGCTTCATCATCACGATGAAGACATTTGATATGTCCCGCCCCGGAGTGGCAGCGCAGGCATTGGGTATCGCGCAGGGCGCTCTTGACCTGGCGGTGAAATACGCGAAGGAAAGGCAGCAGTTCGGTAAATCCATTTCAAGCTTTCAGGGTATTCAATGGATGATAGCGGATATGGCTACGGAAGTAGAGGCAGCCAGGGCCCTGGTCTATTCTACCGCCAGGATGGTAGATAACGGTATAACCGGTGTTTCAAAGGAATCGGCAATGGCCAAGTTGTTCGCCTCTGATACGGCAATGAAAGTTTCACTCGATGCCCTCCAGATATTCGGAGGTTACGGATATATGCGCGATTATCCTGTTGAAAAATACGTCCGTGACGCCAAGATCACACAGATTTACGAAGGGACTAACCAGATCCAGCGCAACATCATTGCCCTGCAGGTGATAAAAGAAGCAGCGAGATAGGTGTATTATCCAGTTTTTCGAGATAACGAGTAAACGAGCTATGAACATTATAGTGTGCATAAAACAGGTCCCCGAAACGACCGAGGTCAGGATCAATCCTGAAACGAACACGCTTATCCGGGAAGGCGTAAAATCCATTATCAACCCTTTTGATATGTATGCGATCGAAGAATCGGTGCGCTTGAAAGAAAAATTCGGAGGGAAGATCACGGTGATCACTATGGGGCCTCCTCAGGCAGAATCTGCTTTAAGAGAGGCGATTTCACTCGGTATCGATGAGGCGATCCTGGTCTGCGACCGGGCATTTGCCGGCAGTGATACCTGGGCGACAAGCTATACGCTGGCAGGCGCCATAAAGAAAATCGGCGGGTTTGACCTGATCATCTGCGGCAAGCAGGCGTCCGACGGAGATACGGCGCAGGTCGGGCCAGGCATCTCCGCGCACCTGGATATTCCGCAGGTAACATATGTCAAGAAAATCGAAGAAGTCAAAGACGGCTTGATGCGCGTTGAGAGGATGATGGAAGAGGGTTTCGAGATAATAGAGACACCGCTGCCCGCTTTGCTGACGGTGGTAAAAGAGATCAACGAGCCGCGCCTGCCTTCATTAAAAGGTATGATGCGCGCAAAGACAGCCAAAATAACAGTCTGGACGCAGAAAGAGCTCGGCCTTGACCCCCAGGGGATCGGCCTCTGCGGTTCCCCTACGCAGGTAGTTAAAATCTTCACCCCTGCGCAGAGAAAGGGCGGTCAGATATTAACGGGAGAGCCGCAGGAAGTGGCCGGAGCGCTGGCGGAGTTATTAAAGAGCGAACTTTCTTAAAACTAATTAAAAATAAATGGCAATTCAGATAATTTCGGAAAAATGCACCGGTTGTTCGTTATGCGTTAAGGTCTGCCCTTTTGACGCAATACGCATAATGGACAAGAAGGCGCTTATTGATTTAAATAAATGTAATCTTTGCGGCGCCTGCGTACATACCTGCAAATTCAAGGCGGTCCTGCTTGAAAAGCCGGTTTCTGCCTGTGTTTTGCCCGATATCAAGGACTATAAAGGGATATGGGTTTTTATCGAGCAGAAGAACGGCAAGGTCCAGTCTGTTTCTTACGAGTTATTGGGCAAGGCCGTAGAATTGGCAAAAAAACTTGGCTGTCAGGTGAGTGGGATATTGATCGGTAATGACCTGAAAGACCAGGTTGATGAGATCTTCTGGCGCGGGGCGGATAATGTTTACCTGGTGCAGGCACCGGAAATCGCGAATTTTCAGGATGAGCCTTATTCTAAGATACTTGTTGAGCTTACCAGAAAATACAAGCCTGAGATCCTGCTTTGCGGAGCAACCGCCATAGGCCGTTCGCTCATTTCGCGGGTAGCCGTGAAAATAAAAGCGGGCCTTACCGCTGATTGCACCGGCCTCGATATCGATACGGAAAAAAAGATTTTATTACAAACCAGGCCTGCCTTCGGCGGCAACATTATGGCCACGATCATCAGCCCTGATTACAGGCCGCAGATGGCGACCGTCAGGCATAAAGTCATGCAGCCTATAGAGCCGGACAAGAACAGAAAAGGGAAGGTCATCGAAGAAAATTTTGATAAAGCCGTCTATGTTTCCCGCACGAAGCTCCTTGATATCGTAGAAGAGATAGAAACGCTTATAAATATCTCTGAGGCGGATATTATTGTTTCGGGAGGCCGCGGCATGCAGGGGAAAGAAAACTTCAGGCTCTTGGAAGAACTCGCCCATGTCCTGAACGCCGCTGTAGGTTCCTCAAGGGCGGCTGTCGATGCCGGGTGGATGCCTTATTCGCATCAGGTCGGCCAGACCGGCAGGACCGTCGCGCCGAAAATTTATTTCGCCTGCGGCATCTCGGGCCAGGTGCAGCATCTAGTCGGCATGCAATCATCCAAGATCATCGTCGCGATCAATAAGGACCCTGAGGCCCCGATTTTTAAGGTCGCTACATATGGGGTAGTCGGGGATCTCTTCCAGATAGTCCCGGCTTTGACGAAACAATTTAAAACAATACTTAAAAGATAAGAAAAATATAAGGGACGGTTCTAATTTCGGCGCTTTAGCTAGAATAAATAGAACCGTCCCCATTTTTTTTAATGAAAAATTACGATTAGATGATATAATATAAAGCTATTGTTATACTTGTGAGCATGCGTTAATTTAGTGGGGGGGGGAGTAAAATGGCAAACCTGCTGATCGTTGACGACGAGGCTGATGTCAGGGAATTTGCTGCAAATTTCTTTCGAAGAAGGAAAATAGATGTTTTGACTGCGTCCAGCGGGGAAGAAGCCATAGATCTCCTGGCGCGCCAGTCGCCCGACCTTATACTTCTGGACATCAAAATGTCCGGCATGGACGGTATAGAAACCCTGCGCCGTATCAGGGAAAAGGATCCCGGCATCAAAGTGATAATGGTGACGGGGAAAAAGCCCGAAGAGGAGAATTCATTTGAAAAATGCAGGCAGTGCGGGGCTTTCGGCTATATCCATAAGCCGCTGGAGCTGGACGAGCTGGAAAGGATAGTCTTAAAAGAGTTGTCTTAAAAACATATTCATGAAGATCAATTACAAAGAAGAGCTTGTCAGCGCGGCAAAAAACATGATCCTTGTGCATGATCCGAATACACTGATCAAGATGGTGGTACGCAGGATCGTGCAGAAGGTGAAGGTGAGCCATGCCGGGATATTACTGTATAAGAAGGACAAGAATACCTTCGTTTTGACCATCTCGCGCGGCAACCTCGGCCTTAAAATACCGGAAGGGTTTGCCCGCATGGACTTCGATAACCCCATGATCCGCTACTTCCGGGAACACAATAAAAAAGGCGCGTCATCGCATAATTCTCTTTTATTCTCGGAGTTAGAAAAGAAAATAAAGAAAGAGCAGGGAAGGGCCTCATCGCTTTTCCTGAAAAAAGTTTTATACCAGATGGAGATATACCAGTCTGTGGCCTGCGTTCCCAGTTATTACGGGAAGGACCTGATGGCCGTTCTGTTGCTGGGTGAGAAGAACAACGGAAAGAAGTTCGTTAAGGGAGAGCTTGATTTCTTTTCCGCGCTCGCGTCTGACGTGGCGATGGCCATACGTAACGCCCAGCTCTTCCAGGACCTGGAAAACGAACTGGAAAAGAAATACAGGCTTTTTATACACGCGGTCATCGCCCTGGTTTCGGCTATTGACGCCAAGGACCATTACACGCACGGGCATACGGAGCGTGTTACGAATTTGTCGCTGCTTATTGCCAGGAAATTGAGGCAGAAGAATAAAAAGGCCATCGACAGCAGGTTCTTGGACCAGCTTTATATCGCAGGTCTCCTGCATGATATCGGGAAAATCGGCGTGCCGGAAAACATCCTGAATAAAAACGGACCATTGACCTTCGAGGAGCGAGGTAAAATGATAGATCATGTCAATTTAGGCGCGACGATACTTGAGCCGATAGACGAGCTCGAGGACGCCATCCTCGGGGTCAAATATCATCATGAAAGGTGCGACGGAACGGGTTATCCTGAAGGGTTAAAATGCGCGGAGATCCCGCTTATCGCACGGATTATCTCTGTCGCCGATACCTTTGATGCCATGTCGACAGACAGGCCTTATCGCAAGAGCCTGAATAAGCTTGAGGCTATAGACGAGATAAGGCGCGTAAGCGGCAAGCAGCTGGATCCTGAATGTTCACAGGCGCTGGTTGAACTTTACGAAGAGGGTAAGATATGAGCCAGGCCGCCCCAAAAAGGATCCTGCTGATGTACATATCTGAGATTTCCGGGCATCATAGCGCAACGCTGGCGATCGAGAAGGCGATCAAGGCATTATCTCCCTCCTCGGAGTTATTGAACCTGAACGGCTTTAATTACACTAATCCGGTTACCGAAAAGGTGATAAACCGGCTTTACATGACAGTGATCAAAAGGACCCCTCAGGTATGGGACTACCTCTACGATAACCCGGAAGTGGTAAAGAAACTCGAGGCTATAAAAAAAACGATACACAAGTTCAATTCTTCCAAGCTCAATAAACTCTTTTCGGAATTTAAACCCGATATCGTTGCCTGCACGCAGGCCTTCCCTTGCGGAATGGTGGCGGACTTTAAAAAGATTTATAATTCAAGCATCCCGTTGGTCGCGGTGCTTACCGATTATATCCCTCACTCTTACTGGATATATGATACGGTGGATTATTATGTCGTGCCTTCAGAGGAAGTGGGCCTGCGTCTGGCCCAGAAGGGTGTGCCGGCAGAGAAGATCAAGCCATTCGGCATACCGTTTGACCCGAAATTCAACCAGCCGCTTGACAGGGCAAGTATATTCGCCAAGCTCGGACTGGACCCGGGGGTCTTTACGATGCTGATCATGGGTGGAGGACAGGGGCTCGGCCCCATAAAGACGATAGTAAAGTCTTTGGAGAAAGTTAAAGAGGACTTGCAGGAAATTGTTATCACCGGCAATAATAGGAAATTGTATAACTCATTGAGAAAGAAAATAAAGAAATTCGACAAAACCATCCTGCCTTTCGGTTATGTCAACAACATAAACGAACTGATGGATATTTCCGACATTATCGTAACAAAACCAGGCGGGATAACTACCGCCGAGGCATTATCGAAAAAATTGCCGATGCTGATCATCAAGCCTATCCCCGGACAAGAACAGAACAACACGGCGTTTTTGACTGCGCAAGGGGCTGCGTTAGAAGTGGATGACCTTAAAGAGATAAATACGGTTATCGAGGAGCTGCTTGGCTGCCCTGAAAAGCTGAGAGGGCTCAAAGATTCGGCAGAGCGCATAAGCAAGCCTAATGCCAGTTTTGATATAGCAAGATTGCTTTTAAGGACTAAAAATGTTTAATTATTTTTTATATAGAGCCGGGCAATTCATAGCGCTAGCCCTCCCTTTAAAATGCGGTTATTTTGTGGCTATGTTAATCGCGGACCTGCATTATCTGTTTGCCAGGAATGACCGCAGGATAGTCGGTGATAACCTGAGGGCGATATTTCCCATGAAGAGCAACAGGGATATCAACAGGATCAGGATCACGGTTTTCAGGAACTTCGCGAAATACCTGGTTGATTTTTTTCGGTTTTCAAGGATCGACACGAATTATATTGATAGAAATGTCAGCATCGAGAACCGGGAATATTTCGATCAGGCGCTGTCTAAAGGCCGCGGAGTCATAGCGCTCACTGCCCACCTGGGCAATTGGGAGCTGGGAGGCGTGGTTATTTCCCTTTCAGGCTATAAATTCTCGGCAGTAGCCCTGCCGCATAAACATAAAAAAGTGAATGATTTCTTTAATTTTCAAAGGCAGAGCAAAGGCGTAAAGATCATACCTTTGGGCAAGGCAGTCAAACAATGCATAAACGTTTTAAGGAACAATGAGATCTTAGGGCTCGTGGGTGACAGGGACTTTACGGAGAAGGGAATAGTGCTTGATTTCTTCGGGAAGCCGGCATTTTTCCCGGAAGGGGCGGCCGCGTTTGCCTTGCAGACCAAGGCGGTGATCTTGCCGGGGTTTATGGTCAGGAACAAAGACGATAGTTTTACCTTGAGGATGGAAAAACCGCTGGAATTCACCCCCACCGGGAATAAAGCTACCGACCTTAAAGCGCTGGTAAGCGAATATAAGAAAATATTTGAAAGCTACATCCTTAAATATCCTGACCAGTGGTATATGTTCAGGAGGTTTTGGCGAGAATGAAGATCTGCGTTATAATACCGTCTTTTAATGAAGCAAAGACAATAGCCGGCATCGTAACCGAAGTCCTGCGGCAGGGCCTTGATTGCGTTGTCATCGACGACGGTTCGAAAGACGATACCGCAGGTGAAGCGAAAAATAGCGGCGCCGTTGTCTTTAAAAATCAGAAGAACGAAGGCAAAGGCGCTTCGTTGTCCCTGGGTTTTTATTATGCTTTAAATAACGGCTATGACGCGGTGATCACTATGGATGGTGACGGCCAGCACCTTCCTGAAGAGATCCCGTCTTTTTTACAACGCGCCGAAGATTCTTCCGCGGGGATTGTTGTCGGCAACAGGATGACGAGAAGAAGAAATATGCCTTTTGTCCGTGTTTTAACTAATAAGTTAATGTCTTTTTTGATATCCAGGATCTGTAAACAGCATATCCCGGATTCGCAGTGCGGGTTCCGCCTTATCGGCAAAGAAGTGCTCTCGCGGCTTGAGCTTAAGACCTGCCGATATGAGGCGGAGACGGAGATTTTGATAAGCGCGGCGCGTTCAGGGTTCAAGATAGAGTCTGTCCCCATAAGGTCGATATACAGCGGAGAGAAGAGCCAGATCAACCCCATTGTAGATACCCTCAGATTTATCAAATTCATCCGCAAAGAAATATGGAAGCGCGCGAATTAAGAAACAGGATGGTAGAAGAACAGTTGGCCGGGCGCGGCATTAAAGATAAGCGCGTTCTTGATGCATTCAGGAAGGTTGAGCGTCATAAATTCATTCCTTCGGAGCCGCTCATGACTGCTTACGGTGATTATCCCGTTGCGATAGGAGACGGCCAGACTATTTCTCAGCCGTACATTGTCGCTCTTATGACCGAATTGTTGAACCTATCGGGGAAAGAAAAAGTGCTTGAGATCGGTACTGGTTCAGGCTATCAGACTGCGATATTGGCAGAGCTGGCGGGAGAGGTCTTTACCATAGAAAGATTCCGGCATCTTTCAGAAAACGCGCAACTTCGCTTAACGCAGATGGGATATTCTAACTGCATGTTCAGGGCAGGCGACGGTACCTTCGGCTGGCCGCAGGAAGCCCCCTTTGACAGGATCCTGATCACGGCAGCGGCAAACCGGGTGCCTGTGCCTATCGAGGAAGAATTAAAAGAGGGCGGCAGGCTTGTATTGCCTCTGGGCGCGAGGTTCGGGCAGGTCTTGAACCTGGTTGAAAAAAATAAAGGTAAATTGGATTATCATGAGATCTGCGGCTGCGTGTTCGTCCCGCTCGTAGGAAAATTCTCCGTTTCTTGACCGCAAGTTTTGGAAAAGAGGCTTATTATGCTGGAAATAATCACCGAATATTTAAAATCGCTTCCAAAAGAAACCATTGTCATGATAATGGGCGCTTTGCCTATATCGGAATTAAGAGGGGCGATACCGCTTGCGTTATATTACGGTATGCCTTTGGGCAAGGCATTCTGGCTGGCGGTTTTAAGCAACAGCCTGATAGTAGCCCCGGCATTATTATTTTTCGAACCCGTCACTTTCAGGCTGAGGAAAATACCTCTTTGCGCGCGTTTCTTTGACTGGGTCTTTGAGCGGACAAAGAAGAAGGCCGACGCGGTGCAGAGATATGAAGCCCTGGGCCTGGCGATATTTGTGGCTATTCCGCTTCCTATGACCGGTGCCTGGAGCGGGGTCATCGCGGCATCGTTATTTAAGATCAAATTCCGCTATGCCTTCCCCGCAATAATTGCAGGAGTTTTTATCGCGGGTATCCTGGTATCTTTTTTATGTAAAATGGGTATGTTGAGCTGGAGGGCTGTCCATTGATCCAGGTTTATACGGGAAACGGCAAAGGAAAGACTACCGCGGCCATCGGCCTTGCAGTCAGGGCAGCAGGCGCCGGGTTCAATGTATATATTGCCCATTTCTGCAAAGGGAGGCGGTGCAGCGAGCTCAATATTTTAAAGAAAATAAAGAATATCAGGGTCAGGCAATTCGGAGGGAACAGGTTTATAATGAAACCCGACGAAAGATCTGTTAGGTCAGCCAGGCAGGGTTTGAGGTGCGTAAAAGAGATTATTTGCGGCGGTAATTTCGACGTAATAATCCTTGACGAGATAAATGTCGCCGTTAAACTGGGGTTGCTTTGCGTGGACGATATCCTTGGTCTCATAAAGGAAGCCCCGCGCAGTTTAGAGCTGATCCTGACCGGACGTGACGCGCATCCGGAGGTTTTAAAGGCAGCTGATCTGGCAAGCGAGATAAAAGATATCAAGCATTATTTTTCTAAAGGGAAAAAGGCCAGAAAGGGCATTGAGTTTTAATTGCTTGACAACAGAAATTATAAGAGATAAACTATAACCATAGGTATGGGAAGCCTGTGAAAATCAGGCACAGTCCCGCTGCTGTAACCCGCGGCTTTATCTTACCGATAAGGCGAGCGCTTTAAGCTTTACGTAAGCATTTTTTACGGAAACAACCACTCTCTGAAAAAAAGACGGGGAAGGTTAGCTTAAGGCGCGGGAAGTCAGAAGACCTGCCTAATTAAAAGAAAACCTCGCGGATAAGGGCCAGAGAATTAACAGGGTGCAACCCGCCACGAAAAACCGGCGGGTTTTTTGTTTATAGAAGAATGATCCTTAAATTATTGCTGATCGGATTTTTTTGGTCATTTTCTCTCGGGAACTGCCGGCTTGGCCTGGCGGGGACAGCTACGGATAACAGGCCCAGGTACATTTCCCTCGCTCCTTCTACTACCGAGATTTTGTTTGCCTTAGGCTTAAGCGATGAGATAGTGGGGGTCAGCACCTCTTGCGATTACCCGAAAGAGGCATTGTTTAAAGAGCGTGTCGGAGATTTCAGCAGGCCGAGCATAGAAAAGATCCTTTCCCTAAAGCCGGATTATATTTTCTGCACAGGGCTTGAGCAGGCCCCGGTAGTTGAAGAATTGCGGAAGCTCGATCTTAAAGTCTGCGTGGCTGACCCGGCAAGCGTAAACGAGCTTTTTGATTCGATCCTGCGCATTGGCATGTTGACCGGCAAAGGCAAAGAGGCCGGGGTGCTTGTAGATTCGATGCAGGAAAGGATAGGCCGCCTGGTCTCAAAGACCAGGTTCCTTAATCAGGAGAATAAGCCGAGGGTATTTCTTGAGATCTGGCACAGCCCGTTAATGACCGCAGGCAGAGGTTCTTTCATCGATGAATTGATCACGCTTGCCGGAGGGATGAATATCGCGCATGACACAAAAAGGCCCTATAGTATTTTCAGCCCGGAAGAAGTGATTAGAAGGAATCCCGACTGCATAATCTTTACCTATATGGATTCCGAGTCTCCAGGCAAGCTCCTTGGGAAACGCCTGGGATGGTCAGGTATTAATGCCGTAAAGAATAAGCGTTTATACAACGATATTGATTCCAATATCCTGCTTCGTCCCGGGCCCCGTGCGGTTGAAGGGATGGAAGAGCTCCATAAAAGGTTATATCCATAAAAGATCAGTGAATAGACGCGTCTGTAGGTTAACCGTGATCATGTTTGCGGTGCTGCTCCTGGTAATCGGAGCCGCGCTTTTAAATGGGCCTGCCAGGATCCCGTTAAGGGAATTATTGTTGCAAGAGAACAGGCAAATACTGAATTTAAGATTGCTTAGGGTGCTGGCAGCAATAAGCGTGGGGAGCGGGCTTACCGTCTGTGGCATGGTCTTACAGGCAATACTCAGGAATTCGCTGGCTGAGCCCTACTTGCTGGGGACTTCAAGCGGCGCAGGCCTGGCTGCGGTCATCGCGGTCAGCATCGGGGTCTCAGGGCTTTACCTGCCTTTTTTGGCCTTTTTTGGCGCGATTATCAGTATAATCATAGTGTATTGCCTTGCCAGAGAACAGGGCAGGGTAAGACCGGAGTCATTAATACTTTCCGGCGTCGTTGTTTCGATCGCCTTCCACGCCATTATGGTGTTTGTTGTTTCAATTTCAAAGAATGAGGCTATTTATGGCCTGGCCTGGTGGCTGTGGGGGAGCCTGCAGGTGCTTGATCCGGGGCTGCTGTTTAGCGTATCCTTTGTGGTTTTTTCCGGGGTCTGCCTGATCTATTTGTTTGCGCAGGATTTGAACGCGATCAGCCTGGGAGAAGAAGAGGCTGTGCATTTGGGTGTCAGAATAGAAACGGTGAAAAAGATTTTGATTGCGCTTGTCGCACTGATCACCTCATGTCTGGTCTCCATTTGCGGAATAATCGGTTTTGTGGGCCTGATAGTGCCTCACATGATGCGGTTGAGCCTGGGTTCAAACCACAAGGTCCTTATCCCGATCGGTTGCCTGGCGGCTTCTATCTTTATGATCACCTGCGATATCATCTCAAGGTCGGTCGCCGGCCCTTTGGAAGTGCCGATAGGCATCATTACCGCCCTGATAGGCGCGCCTTTGTTTTTTATCCTGTTTAAGCGTCAGCAAAAGGCAAGATAACGTATGGAAACCTTATTTGAAGTTGAGAATCTCCGCGGCGGATACCATAGGCGCAAAGATGTAATCAAGGGCGTTTCTTTTAAAATATATAAGCAGGACATATTGGGGATCATAGGCCCAAATGGCTCGGGAAAGACTACCCTGCTTCGCCTGATGACCCGGCTGCTTAACCCGCAGGCAGGCTCTTTGCGACTTGAGGGGGAAGACATCCGGTGTATGGGGCTTTTAGAATTCTGCAGGAAGACTGCCTGTGTCGGCCAGGATATGTCCATCAACTTTCCTTTTACAGTTTTTGAGGTTGTATTAATTGGAAGGACGCCGCATCTAAAACGGCTCCAGTTTGAGACGAAAAAAGACCTTGCGATCGCGCGGGATTGCCTGTCGATGACCGATACGTCTGGCCTGAGTGGAAAATATCTGGATGAACTTAGCGCAGGAGAGCGCCAGCGTGTAATTATTGCCAAGGCCCTGGCGCAGGAACCCGTATTATTGTTCCTGGACGAGCCGACGTCTCATCTGGACATTACGCATCAGATACAGATACTGGATCTGTTAAAAAAACTAAATCGCGATAACGGGCTTACAATAGCCATGGTCTTACACGATTTGAATTTGGCGAGCGAATATTGCAACCGCCTGGTGCTCATCAACGAAGGCAGCATCTTCAAGGAGGGCGCTCCTGAAGAGGTATTGACCTACCAGAATATAGAGGCGGTCTATAAAACGGTGGTTGTCGTAGAAAAGAACCCCATCAGCAATAAACCTTACGTAATCCTGGTTTCAGGGAGAAAACATGGAAACTAAGGTCTATTTGATCAGGCACGCTCAAACAGACGCGAATCTGAAGAAAAGATACAGTGGGTCAATGGATATCTGCCTTAACGCAACCGGCAAAAAGCAGGCAAGAAGGCTTTATCGCAGATTAAAGTCGGAATCAATAGTTAAGGTTTATTCAAGCGACAAAAAACGGGCTGTTGAGACCGCCAGGATAACTTTTTGCGGACGGCCGGTGTCGAAATCCCCGGATTTGCGCGAGATGCATTTCGGTGTTTTTGAAGGGCTGAACTATAAAGAGATGATGAAAGGCCACGCCTCCATATGCAAAAAATGGTTTAAAGACCCTTTTAGCGTAACTATCCCTGAAGGCGAAAACCTCCGGCAGGTAAAAAGGAGGGTGGTCAGAAGGATAAAAAAGATAGTTTCCGAGAATCCGGGGGAAGCTGTGGCAGTTGTTTCTCACGGCGGGGCAATAAGCCTGCTGATCAATCATATACTCAAAACCGATGATTTCTGGAAATATATCCCTGATTCGGCGAGCCTGACTGTGCTGGAGTTCAATGCCGGTAAGGCGGATGTCTGTTTTTTTAACGATACATCTTTTCTCTAATGGGTAAAATAATTTTTATTACAGGCGGGGCAAGAAGCGGCAAAAGCACCTATGCCCAGGGCTTGGCCATGAAAAACAAAGGCGTGGCGTTCATTGCCACGTGCCTGCCCCTGGACAAAGAAATGGTCCATCGCATCAAGGCGCATAAAAAGAACAGGCCGGGGCATTGGCAGACATTTGAAGAGCCCAGGGATGTGGCGGCCGTTATCAAGAGAACCGGAAAGCAATTCGATTGTATTCTTATCGACTGCCTGACGCTTTTAATTTCTAATCTTCTTCTTGATGGCTACGGTCAAAAGGCCATAGAAAGAAGAATAATAGAGATTATTTCGAGTATAAAGAGTTATAAGTGCAAGGCTATAATTGTGTCTAATGAAGTCGGTTTAGGTATAGTGCCTGATAACAAGCTGGGAAGGGAATTCCGTGATATCGCAGGAAAAGTCAATCAGATCGTAGCGAAAGAAGCTGATAAGGCATATTTTATGGTTGCCGGGATACCATTAAAGATCAAATAGGAGTTTACCCATGGATAGAATTAAGGAAACTATTTCTAAGATCAGCGGCCTTGATCATGCGCTTATGGATAAGGCGCAGATCAACCTTGATAATCTGACTAAGCCTTTAGGGAGCCTGGGCAGGCTTGAAGAATTAGCAAAGCAGGTAGTCGGAATAACCGGACGCAAGAATCCTGAATTGAAAAATAAGGTTATTTTTACCTTTGCCGCCGACCACGGCGTGACCGATGAAGGCATAAGCGCGTATCCTAAAGAGGTAACTGCGCAAATGGTTTACAATTTTCTGGCAGGCGGGGCAGGCATAAATGTCCTGGCAAGGCATGCAGGAGCAAGGGTGGTGGTAGCGGATTTAGGCGTGGCATGTGATTTAAAGCCGGCAAAAGAACTGACGATAAAGAAGATAAACTACGGGACAAAAAATATCGCTAAAATGCCTGCGATGACGAGAGAAGAGGCGGTCAGGTCGATTAACGCGGGGATAGAGGTTTTTGAAGATGAGCTTAAGAAGGGAATAGATATTGCCGGGACAGGTGAGATGGGCATAGGCAATACAACTTCTTCAAGCGCGATCACCGCCTGTTTCACGAAGGAGCCGGTCGAAGACATAACAGGGAGAGGGGCGGGGCTGGATGATAAGGCCTTGCAGCATAAGGTAAAAGTAATAAAACTTGCGCTTTCGGTCAACACCCCTGACCCTGCTGACCCGATAGATGTTTTATCTAAGGTGGGAGGGTTTGAGATCGGAGGATTGGCGGGTGTGATCATTGCCTCGGCAGCCAATGAGGTCCCTATAGTTATCGACGGATTTATTTCCTCTGCGGCAATGTTAATAGCGTATCATTTAGAGCCCAAGGTCAGGGATTACGCGGTTGCCTCTCATTGTTCGGTAGAATCAGGCCATAAATTCATTTTAAAGCATATCGGATTAAAACCTTTATTTGATCTGAATTTGCGGCTCGGCGAAGGCACGGGCGCCGCCTTGGGGATAAGCGTCATCGACGCGGCTGTTAAGATTTTGACCCAGATGGCAACTTTCAAAAGCGCAAACGTCTCTCAAAAGGAATAAATGACGGAATTTCTTCTCGCAGTCCAATTTTTAACCTCCTTTCCCTTAAAGATCAAGCATTACAGCGCGGAAAAAAAAGCAGGTTCTGTTATATTCTTCCCTGTAGTTGGACTGCTTTTAGGGTTTCTTCTGGCAGGTATAAACGGGATTTCAGGTATCCTTGGTTTTGGGGCGTTCCCCGGGGCAGTCATATTGGTAGTTGGGCTCGTAGTCTTGACCGCAGGCATGCATATTGACGGGCTTTCAGATACCTTCGACGCATTCTTAAGCGGCAAGCCCAAGGAAGAGATGCTCCTGATCATGCGCGACCCGCATGCAGGCGCAATGGGGGTTTTAAGCATAATAAGCGCCCTGCTTCTGGAGGTGGCGCTGCTTTTTTCCATACCTGCTCCCGCCAAAACTATAGCCCTGCTTTTGGCATGCATCATCAGCCGCTGGTCAGCGGTTCTCCAGATGTTTGTATTTCCTTACGCGCGACAAGACGGGAAGGCAGGGGTTTTCATAAAGGGAATGAATCACCGTATTTTTTTTACTTCGGCAATTATCACGTTTTTGCTCGTGCTTATCATCGCAAGGCTCAAAGGCCTGCTGGTATTGTTTTTGATTACATTGATAAGCTTTTTGCTGGGAAGGGCGTCTGAAAAGAAAATAAACGGCATAACGGGCGATACGCTTGGGTCGACGATTGTAATAACGGAAATTTTTATCTTTTTCACGATGTATTGTCTGGAGGGATGATCATGGAAAACTCAATTGCGGTTTCTTCCTGGAGCGGCGGAAAAGACAGCTGCCTGGCTCTTTATAAGGCAATGGGGCAGGGGGTCAAAGTCAAATACCTGCTCAATTTTATTTCTAAAGAGTCCAAGCGCGGGTGTTTCCATGGCATAGAAGCGAGGCTATTGCAACTGCAGGCAGAGGCAGTAGGGATAACCTTGATCCAGAAAGAGGTAACCGCGGACATGAAAAAATATGAGGAGGAATTTAAAGAAGCGGTAACCGCCCTGATGACAGAAGGCGTAAATCTTATGGTATTCGGAGATATTTTCTTGCTGGATCACGTAAATTGGGTGGAGCGCGTCTGCAAGGAAATTGGTATCGCTCCAATGGAGCCATTATGGAACAATAAGCCGGAAGACATCATAAATGAATTTTTAAATTCAGGATTCAAGGCCGTCATAGTCAGCTGCCAGGCGGAAAAATTGGGCAAGGAATTTATCGGTAGATTTATAGATCACGATTTAATCGGCGAATTAAAAGAAAGGAGGGTTTGTCCGTGTGGAGAAAACGGAGAATTCCACACGTTGGTGGTAGATGGCCCGGTGTTCCGTAAGAGAATAGAAATACTTGAGAGCGAACCGATTTTAAAGGAAGGTTTCTGGAAACACTGGTTTTTGGATATCAAGAAATTCAGGTCAATCGACAAATAATTATAACAGTTTCCGGATAGGCGAAGGAAATCCTGGTGAAATCCCAGGGGCTGCCGCGCAACGGTAATGGCCTTATTGATCAAGGCTGAGCCCGGTCTATCGCTTATTTGGGCAAGTACTTTCGCGAGAAAGGAAAGGATTAAGATGAAAAATAGTTTTAAATGGATCATATCTTTATTATTGCTAATTTCAGGCTTATTTTATTCAGAATGTTTTGCTGTTGATGATGAAGAAGTAAATCTAAATAAAATAGTTGTCACGCCTTCGCGTACCTCAGAAAATATAAAGGGGACTACAGAAGATGTTACTCTTTTCTCAAATGAAGAAATTAAGAAAAGCGACGAAGTAGAGGTGAAAGAAATCATTAAAGAAACTCTCGGATTAGATGTAGTGCAGACAGGTAGCTTTGGTAGTTTAACTTCATTATTTTTAAGAGGAACTAGCCCAGGGCAATCTAGAATTATGATTGATAATGTGCGTGTTTACGATCCAATTTCTACCGATGCTTCCTATAATATGGCCAATTTGACTTTAGATAATATTAATCGCATAGAAGTAGTACGAGGTCCGCAAAGCGTCCTTTACGGTTCTGATGCTATGGGCGGCGTTGTCAATATTATTACAAAAAAAGGTGAGGGTAAGCCTACTTCGACCATTTTTTTAAGCGACGGAACCTACGATACACGCAATGGTTCTTTGGAATCTAATGGGAGGATAGATAGATTTACATATTCATTTGGCGTATCGCGTTATTATTCTCGGGGTATATCAAAATTGAAAAATACTTCTGAACGGGATCCTTATGAGAATTTTAGTCTTTCTTTAAGGACAGAATATGATTTAAGCCCAAAAAATACTCTTGGTTTTACCGGTCGTTTTACAAATGCAACATATAAATACGATGATTCCTTCGGGCTTAGAGATGACCCGGATTTAAAAGGTCGTCAAAAACAGATGATTTTTAGCAGTTACTGGGAGTCGAGGTTTACCGACTTTTGGAAACAAAAATTACAGTTATCCTACATGGGTAATTACCGCAGAGATTCCGACGATAAGAATCCAGAATTCCCGCTTGATTATTTAAGAGACTGGTATACTGGCGAGAACTACCAGGTTGATTGGCAGAATACATTCAGACTTCATGAGTTTGATTCAGTAGTATGTGGATTAGATTGGCAGCGTGAAAGTGGTCAGTATTATTATTTTATCGAAAGTCAGTTCGGGACTTCCGAGACGAGTTTTCCAAAAGTCTTTAGCAGGACTAAAGGTTTTTATTTCAATAATCTCATTAATATAAAAGATAAATTTCTTTTAAACACAGGCGTACGAATTGATGATCATTCGTATGCAGGGTTAAAGACGGTTTATAAGGCAGATGCCAGCTATTTGCTTAGTAGCGATACAAAGATTAAGGGTGGATGGGGTACCGCTTATAAAGCTCCTACGCTTTATCAATTGCACGCCCAGCCCGTGCCTTTCATGTTTGGAGGCGGTAATAAAGGACTTCAATCTGAAGAAAGCCAAAGTTATGAGTTTGGCTTCGAACAGGGCTTATTCAAAGGCAAATTAAGATTTGGTACTGTTTTTTTTCACACACAGCTAAAAAATCTAATTGATGCCAAATATAATCCCACAAC